>WNGL01004345.1_pt1 | contig 34312 bp, 23 predicted proteins | sample 5400591 | NCBI WGS metagenome assembly WNGL01 (sample SAMN13153377, study PRJNA577476) | soil metagenome | isolation source: 80 cm soil or saprolite under Garry oak tree replicate 1 | place: USA:California | collected 2016-06-15
GCTCAAAATAGGCTATAAGACCGTCTATCAACCATCAATTAAAGTACTCCACGATCACCGTCGTCACAGCTTTGCCGTCTTGATGCGCTACAGCTACTTTTATGGCCGGGTCAGCGGTCTCTATGTCAAAAAGCTCTACCCAGATATGTCGAAACGCAATGCCATCCTGACCAAAATCCAAAACCCTTTCCTGTACCCGCTGATGATGCTGCCCGTCTCCCTGGGAGCAACGCTCAATATTGTGCGCGTAAATATACGGGAATATCCACAGGTGCTCCTGTACGCGCCATTTATTTTTCTCTCGAAGGTAGCAAGCCATGTTGGCATATGGCAATGGCTCCTACAAGGTCATCCGGACGCGCCAATGTCCTACAAACACTAACCGTCCATCGTAGGGGCGACCCTCGGGTCGCCCTGTGCCGGTCGCGTTGCAACGGTCGCCCAGCTCAAATCATCCCGTAGAGAGGTCCAGTAATGAATAGACGTCTGAAAATAGGCTTTTTGCCTTCGCTCACTTTAGTGAATAAGCTTTCTTCCTGGAACATTACCAATGGATACATGGCCCAGGTCCTGCAAAAGTACTGTGGAGATATAACGTATATCGAGCCAATGCATATTCCCGAACTATTGCCCGCCAAAGTCTTCAATAAGGCCACACAACTCTTGCTCAAAAAAAGCTTCATGTATTATCACAGCTTCTTTATCGCCAGAAAATGTGCCAGGCTGCTTACAAGGCAACTATCCAATACCGATTTCGATGTGATTTTTGCCCCCGCCTGTGCCTCGGAAACGGCCTTCCTGGAGATCGATACGCCCATCGTGATTGTCGAAGATGCCAATTTTGCCCTGCTGCATAACTACTACGCGCAATTTTCAAACCTGCTCCAGAGGTCTCATGATGAAGCAAATACTCTCGAAGAACTGGCCCTCAATAAAGCAGCCCTGGTACTCCACCCCTCGCCTTGGGCCAGGCGATCTTCCCTTGAGAATTACCGCGTAGCGCCAGAGAAGGTTTACGCTGTTCCCTTTGGCGCCAACGTTGATAACCCACCCACTGCAGCAATAGCTCTGACGCGCAAGAAATCCGACCAATGTAAATTACTCTTCATCGGCGTTGATTGGGAACGGAAGGGCGGCGCCATTGCCTTTGCAACGCTGCTCAAGCTCGAAGAGCTGGGCATTCAGGCAGAACTGACCATTTGTGGATGCGTCCCGCCGCCTCAATTTACCCATGAGCGCGTGAAAGTGATCCCCTTCTTGAACAGGAAAGATGAAAAACAGCGGCGCGAGATGGAAACGCTGTTCGAAACCTCGGATTTCCTCTTCCTGCCTACCAGAGGTGAATGCTATGGTATGGTCTTCTGTGAGGCGAGTTCTTACGGATTGCCAAGCATCACAACGGATACCGGCGGCGTCTCAGGAGCTGTCACCAATGGTGAAAACGGCTTTATGCTGCCGCTCAGCGCGGGTGGCGCTGAGTACGCTGAACTGATTGCGCAGGCGTACCGCGACGACCAGGGCTATGCTGATTTGGTGAAATCGAGCAGAGCTGCCTACGAGGACAGGCTCAATTGGGATGCCTGGGGCATGACCGTTACAAAACTGATCTTCGAAATGCTTGTTCGTGAAGAAACACCCGGGTCGACCGTTATATCAGTGAATGCCTGACATACTATGGCGCTTGCGGCCCCTGATTTTTGGTACAACCTGCAACCATAGGTTCAGCATAAACGTATCCCCACATTGGAGAACCGGAGCCGTGCGCGGGATCTAGAAACTTGCCCACATTTGGAGAGATAGGAAAATGATGTTAAGAAGAGGAATTATCATTTCTATGGCGCTCGTTATCCTTGTAATCGCCATTACTGGCGGCGTATTACTGGGACTGCGATTGGAACAGGGTGCATCAGGCGTTACAACAACAACTCCAACAGCAACCGCCACCACGACCACTGCGCCGGCGTTTACCGCAACTGGTATGCTGCATGTCGAAGGTACCCAACTCATTGATGCGGCAGGGCATCCGGTTACATTGCGCGGAGCGCAGATCGAAAGCCCTTTTAACTACATGAAATCGTGGGAACAGGGCAAGCAACCCTCGGTTACCTTAAACAGCAGCGTTTTTAACGTTATGGTACACGATTGGAAGATGAATGTCCTACGCCTGCCTACCTCCAACTGGATTTATGCAAAATATCCCGCGGATTACCTGAATAAATTGGACCAGGTAGTCCAGCAGGCGAACGCGGCAGGGCTATACGTGGTGCTTGATTTGCACGACACCAATCAGGGTGGTTCACCCTATGGTAAAGTCGCCACTCTCCCAAAAACCGAGGATGTTGCTTACTGGAAAATCATTGCTGCCCACTACAAGAATAATCCGATGGTTTTGTTTGACATGTATAACGAGCCGCAGTATCAAAATTGGGATAGCTGGCAGCATGGAGGCGGCACAGTCGGCGGAGCAACGGTGGTCGGCATGCAGGACCTTGTGGATGCCGTCCGTTCCGTCGGCGCTAAACAGATCATTGTTCTTGAACCAGGGTCGGCGGGAAAAAACGTTCCTGGGTTGGACGCCGCCGAGGAAGGTGGCTGGACAACTATTGGCAGCCACATCATCAATGATCCCAATATCATGTATTCGTTGCACGTCTACGATAAGGTAAGCCTGTCTCCCCAACAGCAAGATGCAAAGTGGGGACCAATTCTCAATCACTTCCCCCTTTACTATGGCGAGTGGGCATTCCTGCCGAATGCCAATATACCTGCCCATTGCAGAGGTGTTTCACATGACCAGGCAGATCAGGTGGTTCAGGCGTTTCTGAACTACATGGATTCCCGGCATGCGAACTGGTCAGCATGGGACTTCTCTCCCCCACATTTGATTCAGGATTACACCAACTTCACCCCGACTTCTCTTGATGTGCCCTGGACATGCGGAGATACGAATGTTGTTGCCGGTATGGGGCAGATCGTCAAACAACATTTGACCGGCCAATAGAAGCAATTACCATTAAAAAGCCCTAATGAATTACAGGCTGAAACCATAGAAGGTTCCGTCGCCCGAACCCCAGTAAAGCCAGCCGTTAACGACAATGGGCGAAGAGTACGAGTTCGCTCCGGTAGCGTAGTTCCACAATATTGCCCCCGTCGAAGCATTCAACGCGTAGATTTTATTGTAGGACGAGAAGTAGACAACCCCATTCGCTACCGCGGGAGAACTAAAAATGCTCGCCCCCGCGTGGGTATGCCACAGGACAGCTCCTGTGAGAGCATTGAGAGCGTAGAGGTTGCCGCTGATAGTACCAGCATAGACTGTCCCGTTATCCGAAACTGCCTGAGTTGATATATCCCCGTTGCTATTTTGCCCAATCGGCGTAGACCATGCCAACGTTCCTGTGTTTTCATTGATAGCATAGACTCTGCCGTTCTTACTGCTGGCATAGGCCAAACCGTTTCCGACCGTTATGCCAGAACCAACATCGTCGTCGGGCCCAAATTGGGGCACAGGGTAGCTCCAGACAAGCGCACCAGTTGTTGCATTGAGGGCGATCACCGCGGCATCCGGGTTGCCGACGCCAGAAAAAACGGTGTTCGTGTTGAGGTCAACTCCAATTGCCCCCCAGAACCCATCATTGGCTGTATATTGCCAGCGTATTTGTCCGCTCACCTCGTCTATGGCATAGATTGAACAGGAGTTGTGATCGAGGTGTGAGGTCCCGAGATAAAGAGTATTGAAAGCCAGCGTCGGGAAGCTCACCTGGTGCCAGTTGAGAATCACACTCCACTGCAGGATACCCGTCTGCGCATCCACGGCATAGTAAGGAGAGGGGATACCCTCGTCGTTACTGCCGACCGTACCGAAGAAGACGAGGCCGGTCACAGGATCGACCGCCGGCGCTGAATAATTGCGGAAGGTACTCTGCGGGTTGAACGACCACTTCAAGACACCGCTGGTGGCGTCATAGGCGTTGAGCAAGCCATCCAAAGTGGCAATGTAGACGATGCCGTTGGCATAAACAGGAGAGTCTTTCAGGCCCACTGCAGTCGTTCCCGACCATTTCGGTACAAGACTGCCCACATTGTTCGCCCCCAGTCCGTATTCGTAGGGGTTAGCCCGGTGATGCGCGGGATCGAAGCCGAAATCTCCCCAATTTGTATTAATAGTGACAGGCGTTGAAATCGTGTATCCGCTTGTTTGCCCTACGCCGATCAGCGTATTGGCGCCAGGGGCGGCGCCGGTGGGAATCGCGACAGCCTGGCTGATGTTTCCGTTTGCATCGGCGCTAGTAGTAGCCAGAGCTGTGCCTGAGGTATTGTTCCAGTAAAGCTGAACTGACTCGTTGGCCTGGAAGCCTGAACCGACGGCGGTGATACTCTGACCAGGCGGGGTGCTTGCTGGATTGGCAGCAAGGCTGTTATTCAGCGTAAAGGTGTTTTGTGTAATGCTGGCGCTTGTCGCTCCTATAGCCGCCACGGTATAAGCTCCATTGGCATCGACGGGAACGGTGAAGGTTCCCCGTATTGTGCCGGAGTAACCGGCCGTTAGATCGGCCACATTGGTTCCCGTGCCTGGCCCGCTGTAATTCCACAAAATATGCGCCGTCTCGTTAGCGGCATAGCCCTGCCCGCTGATCGCCACATTGAGACCCGCCGGTCCTGAGCTGGCATTCAAGCTAGAACCCGCGGCAAGTACAGTGTAGGTATTGCTGATAGTTAACTGGCTTGTTCTCCCAACAACTCTCACAGGGTAACTGCCAGGCACTGCCCCTGGTGGAACAGTCACTACGGTTGGGATCAGATATCCAAAGCCGTTTGTAGCAACAGACGCTAAAGGAGTAGAGCCATTGTTCCAGAAGATATCGACCGTTTCGAGTCCTATGAAGCCGTAGGCGCTTACCGTCAATCCTGTGTTGGCCGATCCTTTCACTGGAGCCAGCGCCAGGGTGGGCGTGTAGATTGTGTATTTGTACGTGGCTATAGTCTTGCTCGTCTGGCCAACACCAGCTACATAATAAACACCAGGAGCATAACCCGTGGGAATGGTTGCATTGACCATAAACGACCCGGTTGAGTCCCCCGTTCCTGTTGCTATTAGTACCCCATTGCTATGGCCTTTGGAGTTCCAAAAGACCTTGACGCTCTCTCCAGCATCAAAGGCATTGCCGTAGACAGCAGTAGCCGAGCCTGGCCCGCCCGCCTGCGGGCGCAGATATATTTGAGGTAATTGAGTAAATGTGGCAGTAGCGACGGAGCCGGAAGTTTGCCCTACACCGGCGATAATATAAGTGCCATGAGCGGCCAATACCCTGAGGAAATCTACGCTAAAGTTCCCTTTGCCATTCGCTGCCGCCGTGGCCTCCAAAGTGCCCGTTCCAGGGCCCGCGTAGTTCCAGTAGACATTGATAACCTCGTGGGGCGCGTACATAAGTCCCTGGACCGTGATAGGGGTCTGGTCGTCATTGGCTGTGTAAGCTCCTTTTGTAGGAGTAACCGAGAGTGTCGCGCCCGCTGCATGAGCAGGTCGAGGATGAGGAAGCGCAATGATGATGCCTGATACTACCAAAGAAAGTACCACTATCAGGATAGAAAGGCTCCATCCATTGCGAAAAAAGCGCTGAGTGGGTAACGCTCCTCTGTGCATTAGTTAAATCCCCCTTGTCATGCTGAGCGCAGCGAAGCATCTCGCCGCCTTTGTTTAACACCGATGCAATCTGCCTACACATCGAATTGTCATGCTGAGCGCAGCGAAGCATCTCTCTGCCCAGCGCGAGAGACCCTTCGCTGCGCTCAGAGAGCTTCTGCCCTGAACGCGCGTGAATGGGGTGACACCGATATAGATGTCTATGGTGCGAAAGCATACATCACTCCATCCATGTTTGCCTGGTAGAGAACGCCGTTAGAGATACACCCTGGACCCAGGAAGTTCGATTTTCTGCTCGTGTCATGGAAACTGAACAGTTGATTTCCTGTCGTAGTATCTACCACAATCATGGTGGCGCCGACTGCTACCTCCGCCAACCCAGGTACCACTGTGACACTGCTCCTCGCGTCATAACCAAGGCAGTCTTGCCAGAGCGAAGCGCCTGTGGCCGGGTTGAGAGCGCTCAGCGAGCCGGCGCAGCTTGCCCCGTTGACCGTCGCGGTACCCGCGGCTACGTACAGGCTGGTGCCGTCCCAGGCGCTGGATGCGCTACTCGGTCCGGGCGTTGTGGCAAGCCGTACCTCCCACAGTGGACCTGCGCTGATATTCGTTCGATCGAAGGCGTAATAGATGCCATTCTTGTTGGTAAGTCCCACCATGTTGCGCAGCGTGCCGCCTTTTGTTGCCGTGAAGAGTGTGGGCGAACTGCCAAAGTCCCCATCGTTGATCATCTCCGCTGCCGGTACCTGCCAGAAACCGATGAGTGATAGATCCGACGCGTTTAACGCAATTAACGAATCCATCATCTTCTCATTCTTGTTACATAGCCCTCTCTCACTGGAGGAAAAATAGAGCGTGCTTGTGCTCTCGTCGATAGTCGGTGAAGACCATACGCTTCCACCCACGCATCCCGTTGGCACAACAAAGAAGGTATGTAGAATCGCCCCTGTCGAGGCATCTAGCTGAACAATGTGTCCCTGAATCTTACTGCAATCAGCATGCGCCGAGACACCGATATAGACGCTGCCATTGAACACTGTTGGTGAACTGTAGAGAAAAGTGTTTGGCGGTGTTCCGAGCGCCGTCTGCCAGATGATCGCTCCAGAATTGGCATCCAGCGCGTAGAGATTTGCATTGCCTCCGCCTACGAAAACTACCGTTGTTGCCACTCCCCCGATAGATACCGGCGCCACTGTGGCTGTGCTGAGCACGCCGTGTACCTGGCGTCTGCAATCCGTCGATTGCCCCAGGTTGCTCGCCCAAATATCGCTCCCGCTAGCAAGGCTAGATGCATGTTCTAAGCCATCATAGGAGCCCCAGTAGAGCAGGCCATTTGCTACTATCGGCTGAGTACTGATCTTGCTGCTGGTCTTATGTGACCAGAGCAATTTCAAATTAGGGGCCGTGGACGGATTGATGATCGTTTCGGCGGCGTTGAAACTGGTGCGCGCATCATTCCCAAGAAAAGTTGGCCAATCGCCTGCCTGGGCGCGGGCGGTTTGGTGTCGTAGAAGCACACTCGCCGTGCCCGCTACTGAGCAGGCAAGCAGTAGTGCTATGAGTACAAAACACCACTTTTTTTTGAAAATGTGGGCAGATGTGTGAAGAGGTTGAGAGCGTACGTCCATGACTGTCCTATCCTTTTTCCCAAATCGGACTATGTATAGATAACCCCAACTATAGCATAGACGTTGTGTGGTGAGAAGCAATGTTTAACCGGTAATAAACCGGTTGTTATTTTCTACACGCGGTTAAGATGTAAAAACAAACGGAAGTTATTTGTTGCGCTCTAGGTAGAAATACGTACCGGCCAATACAGACAGCCGGTACGTATCTACCTGGTTACTGATTACAGGCTGAACGCGTACAGCTTACCGTCGGTAGAACCGCAGTAGAGCCAGCCGTTGACCACAATGGGCGATGAGTAGATCAGGCCGCCGGTCAGGTAGTTAAACAACACCGCCTTTGTGGCAGCGTTGATGGCATAGATTCTCTTACCTCCCAACGTAGACAGATAAATGACTCCATTAGCAACAACCGGAGAGGCATAGATCAGCCCGATGTTTTTCTTCCACAGGATAGTTCCCGTGCTATCATCCACGGCGTTGAGGTTATTGTCCATCGAGCCTGCGTAGACGACCCCGTTGGCAACGGCTGGCGAAGCAATGTTTCCCTGGCCTGTAGGCGGAGCCCCTATATATGTTGTCCAGACGGACGTGCCATCGCTCTCTTTGAATTTGTAAAGATTGCCGTTCTTTCCATTGAAGTAGACAGACCCATTCGCGATAGCCACACCCGAACCAGCTTCGGCACTCGATGAGGAACCGGCTATCGGGGACAGCCATTTCACAGCGCCCGTTGTCGCATCCAGGGCAACCACTTCGCCGCCTGGATTGCTGACGAAAGCGACAACCGTGTTTGTGCCGGTGTCAACCGCGATAGCTCCCCAGATATTGCCATTGGGCGCATACTGCCAGTTGACATTTCCCGTGAGTTCATCGATAGCGTACATTTGGGTCGTCTGCGCCTGCGTCATGTTGGGTCCGCGTGAGGTACCAATATAGACAGTGTTGAAAGCAACAGTCGGAGGGCCGAATACATTCCAGGCCAGGATCATACTCCATTTGAGCGCGCCCGTTTTAGCATCCAGCGCGTAGAATGGCGAGGGAATACCTGTACTCTCGTAGCCGATGGTGCCGAAGAAGACCATACCTGTAGCCGGGTCAACCGCCGGCGCCGCGAAGTTAAGGAAGTTCGTCTTCGAATTGAACTTCCACTTCTGGACGCCTGTCACAGCATCAAAGGCGTATAACGTGCCGGTGAGACCGACAACGTAAACCATACCGTTGGCGTAAACGGGGGATCCTTTGAAGACCTTGCCCACGTTCGCAGACCACTTGAAAGCCAGGCTAACGGCATTGCTCGTATTGAGCGTATTTTCGTAGGGATTCAGCCGATCCTGTGCAGAGTCATTGCCATAATTATTCCAGCTTGTATTGAGAGTCACCGCTGTTGTAAAGGACGTCGCGCTCGTCTGCCCAACGCCAATCAAACTATGGCCGCCTGGCTGCGCGCTGGCAGGGATGGCCACAGCCTGGCTGACGTTGCCGTTGACATCGGCTGCGGCTGTGCCAAGCAGCGTCCCCGAAGTACTGTCCAGGTAGATTTGAACGGACTCACCGGCCTGGTAACCCATACCGGCGACTGTGACATTGGTTCCTGGAGGAGTTATGGCTGGACTCACCGCCAGTCCCGTTGCCGCCGTGAAAGCAGTAGTAGTGACGAAACTGCTGGTGGTTCCTACCACAGCCACTGTGTGCGCCCCAGCGCTGGCAGCGGGAACAGAGAAGCTACCGTTTGCCAGGCCAGAGCTGCCCGCGGTGGCGCTTGCGATGGTCGTCCCGGTGGCAGGGCCACTGTAGTCCCAAACGATGTTCACCGTTTCACCTGGCCCGTAGCCTTGCGCAGCAACATTCACGCTTGCGCCCGCGGGCCCGGACACGAGGCCGAGGCTAAAGCTATGAGTGACAACCGTAAAGTTCGTGGTAACAGTCGTGCCGCTCGTTTGCCCGACAGCTTTGACCGGATAGGCGCCCGCTGCGGTCCCAGGTGGTATCGTAAAAGTGGTTGGCGGCATATAGCCATACACGTCACTATCCGTCTTGCCGACGAGCGCGGCTATCGAGCCATTATTCCAGAAGATATTGATTTTTTCGTTTTTCTGGAAACCATAGGCGGTCATCGTCAAATTTGTTCCTGCCGCGCCGCTCAACGGGGCCAGCGCGAGTGTTGGCTGGTAGTAGATGAAGGAAAAACTGGCGGTAGTGGCGCTAGTCTGCCCAACGCCGGTAATAGACAGAGAACCTGGCGTCACATTCCGCCTCCGGGCTGCTGTAGAGTTGAGGTAGCAGTTGGAATGTATGCGTCGCTACAAAGCCAGATGTTTGCCCAACACCAGCGATAGTATAGGTCCCCGTAGAGGCCAGGGGCAGTTGAAAGCCCGTACTAAAAGAGCCTTTAGTTGCATTGGCTGTAGCGGTAGCTTCAAGCGTCCCTGTTCCCGGGCCAGTATAGTCCCAATAGATCTTGACAACTTCATTGGCCGCGAAATTCTGGCCTTTTGCCACGAGCGCCGTCTGGGCCGAATAGTTTGCGGACTTGGGGACAACCGACAACGTTGCCCCTGCCGCGTGCGCGGCTTGAATACGTGGGAACACCACCAGAGCGCCTGCCGCCACCAGCGCAAAGGTCAGCACGAGCATAGTAATCGCCCACGATGAAAATCTGTAGGGACCCGCTTTATCGCGTCCCGCCCGAGCGCCCCGGCCATCTAATCGTTCGTTCATCTTATCTCCCAACACCGCCTCACAGCCGTAAAGCGGCAAACATATATCGTAGGGGCGACCCTCGGGTCGCCCTCGTTCTCGCGGTCGCCCTACTATCGGCCCCTCTCGCGTGTGCCTAGAGGCTGAACCCATAGATATTGCCATTCGTGGCCGTACAATAGACCCACCCATTGACGATGATCGGCGAAGAGAAGGAATTGGCTCCAAGCGGCAGCGATCTCTTAATTGCCCCACTCGCTGCATCGACTGCGTAGAGATTACCGTCAAGCGAGGCGAAGTAAACAACCCCATTCGCATATGCTGGCGAGCTTTGGATACCTTTCCCAGTAGGCGTCTTCCACAGCACAACTCCCGTGCTGGCATTGAGCGCGTACAGGTTTTTATCGAGCGAGCCTACATAGGCGACGCCATTGGCTATCGCCAGCGAAGAGACATTTCCGATATTAGGAGTTCCTGTCGCTGTTTGCCACGCCAATGTGCCGTTGGATTCATTGATAGCGTAGACGCTGCCGATCTTACTATCGACGTAAACCAGCCCGTTCGACACACTGATCGCAGAACCCGGATCGTCATCGCCACTTGAATTGGGTATAAAATATGTCCATTTGGCCAACCCGGTCGTTGCATCCAGCGCCACTACAGAATTGGCGGGATTACCAACGCTGGTGAAGACAGTATTGTTACCGGTATCTGCCGCGACCGATCCCCAAATACCCCCATTCGTTGCATACGACCAGTCGAGACGCCCCGTCAGTTCATCGATGGCGTAGAGAGAAGCCGTACTGGACTCGTGGGAGTTCCCAACATAGATAGTTCCAAAGTGCAAGCCAGGAAAGCCAAAATCGTCCCATGGAATGATCATGCTCCACACGAGTTTACCGCTGCGCGAGTCGAGCGCGTAAAATGGCGAGGGGATGCCGGAATCCTGGTAGCCAATCGTCCCGAAAACCACCAGGTTGTTGATCGGGTCAACCATGGGCGCCGAGAAGTTGGGGAAAGAACTATGCGAGTCGAACGTCCATTTCATACCGCCAGTCGCAGCATGATAGGCATTCAATACGCCAGTTGGCGTAGCAACGAAAACCAGGCCATTTGCATAAACAGGAGAACCCTCCATGCCTTTGGGCGCTCCAGCTACCCATTTCTGTTTGAGCAACGAGACATTGCCGGCATTCAGCGTGTTTTCGTACGGATTGGTGCGTGTATTTCCATCATCAAAGCCTAAGCTTCCCCAACTCGTATCCAGGGTGACAGCGCCGGTGAAGGAAGTGCTACTCGTCTGTCCGACACCGATCACATTATGGTTTCCCGGCGTTGCTGCCGTGGGGATGGTCACGGACTGGCTGATATTGCCGTTGGCATCGGCTGCGGTCGTGACAAGCGGACTGCCGGAAGCGCTATCCATGTAGATATTAACCGTCTCGTTAGCCTGGTAGCCAGTGCCGGCAACGGTTACCCCGGCGCCAGGATTGGTTGTCGCCGGATTCGATGTCAGACCAGTTTGCGCCTTGAAGGCGTTCTTGACCAGGATCCCGCTGCTAACTCCTACCACTGCAATTGTGTGCAGGCCGCTGCCCGTCGTAGGCACGTTGAAGCTGGCATTGACCTGTCCTGCTCCTCCTGCCGTAACAGTCGCAACCGTCTTACCCGTACCCGGACCAGCATAATTCCAGATAACGTTGACCGGCTCACCAGGAGCATAACCCTGTGCGGAAACAGCGGTACTCGTTCCCACCGGCCCCGCTGTGACGCTCAGGCTGGAAGCTGGAGTCGGGACCGTGAACGTATTGGCAACAGTAATATTGGATGTGACGCCTACAGCCGTTACGGGATAGCTGCCGGGTAACGTCCCTGGCGGCACAACAAACGTGCTCGGCGGCATATAGCCGTACACATTGCTATTGGTATTGACTGTAATCACAGGGGTCGTGCCGTTATTCCAGAAAACATTGACTTTCTCGTTCTCCTGGAAACCATAGCCGGTCACCGTTACCTGCGTTTGGGCAGAACCGGCCAGCGGGCCTAGCGTAAGCGTCGGCTGGTAGAGAATGAATGTGTAGGAACCTGATTGGCCGCTGCTTTGACCTATGCCCACGATCGGAACATTGCCGGGACTGGCGGTCGAATTCGTGGGAATGGTTCCTTTGACCGAGAACGAGCCTGTAACCGTGTCAGCGTTGACTGACGCCAGCAGCGTACCCGTGCCCGGACCTGTGTAGTTCCAGTAGATGTTCACCAGCTCGCCGCTGGCAAATGCATTGCCGTAAACGAAAAGTTTCCCTCCCGGGCCGCCCGCTTGCGGGCTAGAATATATCTGGGGTAACAGCGTAAACGGAGCGGTAGCGACCGAACCAGAAGTCTGACCGATGGCCGCAATAGTGTAGGCGCCTGTAAAAGCCAGTGGCGTTGGGAATTTTGTGGAGAATACTCCACTGCCATCTGCCGCGGCTGTGATCTCAAGCGTACCCGTGCCGGGGCCTGTATAGTTCCAATAGATCTTGACACTCTCATTGGCCCCGTAACCTGACCCCTTCACCACAATTCCAGTTTGCTTTTTATAATTTGCCTTTTTGGGAACAAGCGTGATAGATGCCCCCGCCGCGTGAGCCAGGAAACTGCGTGGAATAACCACCAGCATACCACCCAGAATGCACGCGAGCGTCATCACTGCCAGCGCGATCACCCATTGCTTCTTTGAATAATGCTGGGACATCTGAGACCCTCTACCACCAGAGACAATCCCTTGTGGCCGCTCCGCTCTATCGTACATCAACTTACTTCCTTTTTCCCATGTAATGGAACCTTTTGGTCTACATGATCTCACCTGGAATGATACCGTGTTCACAGGATAATCCTATTCACATACGGTGGCAGGTTGGTGATGATTTTGCGCTTGCGGTTGTGAAATGATAACCGGATGCGTACCAGAGGATGTAGTACGCATCCCCATTTTCACTGCGCTGAAAATGAAATTCCGATCATCGTGTATGCGGGGAGGTGAACAGACATGCCAGACCCATTTGACCACGTTACGAGATTGACATGCCCGCTTGCAATACAATTAGCCGGTTGGCTTAGATTGACCTTGACAGTATACACATTTGCCGTGGCGCCCGAAACTTTCCCTGGATTTTGCGCGAGAATATTTAAGGCAGGGTAATCAGTTCCGGTCGTGTTGACAAGCACAATACTATCCTGTGTCCTGGTATAGAAGTCTGTCACGTACACACCCAAGGGTTTTGAAGTTGCGGCATTTGCGACGTATCCACTATCTGTGAGGTTGAGGTAATGTGCGCCACCCAGTAGTTGATAGGCATAGTATTGAGGATAGGGTTGAAATGTGCCCCCCTTCGGTGTGCCACAATCCATGTGTGCATCCACTACCCCGAACATGCACAGGTTCCCCTGTGGAATGTTCCAGGAATAGAATGCCAGGCCGGCTGGTACCGCCGCTGTTGCGCCGTAAGGAGAATGCGTGTCGTTTACGGTATTCAGAAGATCGACCATAAACAACCCGTTGTCTAAAGGAGCATAGGTTGGATCGTTCCTGCAAACGTTTGGCTCACAGGGATTCATATTGTACTCATCTATATAGATAGGGGTTGAAGCGGCGTTTGGTTGCTTCCCGGCGTGAACCGCCCTCGATACCTGCTCGTATTGTGAAGCGACACCTAGCAGCGAATATTGCGCATTGCCAACTAGCGAATTGCTACCCGCGCCATTAAAGTTTGCTCCATACAAATACCGGTGATACGAGACGAAATCAACGTATGGATAAATTGATGGATCGTTTAAAAGGTTAGGAAACCACATCGTCAGGTGATTTTGTAGAGCGTAAACCAGCGCTGGACCGCCTATCTTGATCTGTTTGCCATCTCTATTTGCCTGTTGTCGCATGAGAGGAGCAGCTGCCGCGTATATAGCCTTGTACGCGGTAACCCTATCCTGGTCAGCGTTCTGATCACTCTTGGGCATGCACAGGAATTGACCGCCGTCGGGCTGATTCCAAATTTCATAAAGTGTCTGTAACCCGGGAAACTGGCGATCAACATGAGCAACTACCAATGCAGCCAGCTTGCCCCACGTCTGGGTCCCCACATCCTGGCCATTGACCAGGTACATTGGTTTTACCGACGCGGAACTATAGGGGGGACTGTATGTCAGGCAGGGGTTGGACTGTTTCAGCGTCTGATTCTGCGGTTGTAACCATGGCGGTGTATAGGTTAATGAGATCATCGGCTGCAAATTATAGTTCGCGGCCAGCGTCAGTTGCGAATCGAGCAGCGCCCAATTCTGCTGTGACGCGTTCGTCATACTGGCTGATGTTGGAAATATGAGCGACATATAGTCCATATCGCCCAGCTTTGTCAAACGGAAACCCGCTTGAGGTACATAGCCACCGGCATGGGTGAGCGCTATGCCCATTCCAATGCCCCCGATTCCCAGAAATGTCGTGGGAATAGGATGCGCGTGGTTATTCCGCGAGCCAAAGTCTACCGTTACCTGCCCTGTTCCCGGGGTACCTGAAGTGTTTGGAGTGTTCGACTGTTGTGTCTTGCCAGGAAATGAGAATGCCCCATTTTGCTGTATATTAGAACCAGTTGTAACTTCCTTAGACGAGGTTGGTGATGTCCCAATTTGGGCTTTGGCAATCAGCAGAACCGCCAGTGAAAGCACAAGAATGAGAGCCAGCAGTCCAAGTATACGCTTGGGCTTGCTCATCTTTTTTCCTCGTGAGAGAAAATGGAATCTTTTGTGCTCGCTCTTTTCCATAAAACAATACCTTCCCCTTTACTATACAAACAGTATCCCCCCACCAACAAAACGCTTCGTAATAACCTGGGTAACACAACATAGTATCAATGTAGGGGCAAGATTGATTGCACTGTCATGCTGAGCGCAGCGAAGCATCTCGAGGCCCATCCTGCCGGTTGATAAAAATTAACCATATTCCTCGATTTTCTGCATTATCTTAACAAAACCGTAACCTCCAGCCACATCTCAACATGCTAACATACATACGGGATTGTAGGAGCGACCCTCGCGGTCGCCCCCCAACCAAACGGAACGCTCTCAGATGGCGAAGGCGCGGCAGGAGGATAGCACTGTCATGCTGAGCGCAGCGAAGCATCTCGAAGCTCAGGAGGACGCATGCAAGAAGAATATACTATTCCAGAAATGGTCGACGATATACGCGCCGGGAAAATGCACCGCCGTCAATTTATTAAACAGCTCACGCTCATTGGTGTTTCTGCCGCTGGTATCGGCGCCATTGTCGCCGCCGCAGCCTCGCGTCAATTCGCCACACAGCCAGTTCCACATGTGAATCAGCAGAACCCGTCGGATCACATACAGCGCCATGACCAACACCTTTCAAACCAGTCGTCAGGCAATTTGAATCAATTGCAACACGACTATGCTGAGCATGCAATCGTCGAAGATAGTATGCACCCTCATGCATTCGTCGGTCGCGCGGCAATTATCGCTCGTAAAAGCACAGGCATGGCAGCTATCCCCGGACTGAAAATCAACGTGACGAATCGCATCGTGCGCGGCAACCAGTTGACCGTCGAATGGGTCGCTACCGGCGTTCACACGGGCGATTTCCCCGGTTTGCCTGCTACTGGCCGCGCCTTCTCCATTCCCGGAGTCACCGTTGTCGTCCGCCACGAAGGTAAAATTGTCCGGGAGTCGCTCTACTACGATATGAAAGAAGTACAGCGCCAGCTAGGTTCCCCGTAGGGGCGACCCTCGGGTCGCCCTATTCGCGGTCGCCCGAACCCGGCTCGCCTCCTGGACAAGGTGGAAGGACTCTTCCATTCCCAGTAACACTATGAAAGGTCCCGCTACAGTTTTGGATGGACTGGTGTATGTGCCTGCCATCAACGGGAACCTCTACGTGTTCGGCCTGTAGCACAAGCAATGAGAAGAGGAAGGCCAGTAGCGACCTTCCTCTTCTTGCCCAAATATTTCTCAGACTTCTATCAGTTTTTGACGATTGACAAATCAGTGACAATTTTACATATTTAGATCACAATTAAATTCAATGATCAATTGCAAACATTCTAACTCTTCAAAATAATGATAATACAAGCGACTGGGTTGAAAGGGGGAAACATGCGCACACCAGAAAAACGGGTGAGAACGTATATCTCGACTTTGGTGAAAGCAGGAATGCTGATCTTTATTTGCACAACATTGGGTATTGCCACGCAGCATGTTCTTGCAGCATCAGGCGATTGGCCAACGTACTTGTCTGGCAATGGTCGTAGTGGTTTCAATGGAACCGAGACCACTATCAATCCCGGCTCGGCTCCAAACCTGAAGCTAAACTGGTCGTTCAACGCCGGTGGAAGTATTTCCTCTCAACCAGTGGAAGCCAACGGGCAAATCTACTGGGGATCATGGGACGGTTTGGAACATGCCACGAATCTTGATGGTTCGCAGGCCTGGACAATCAACCTCGGACAGACGATCAATCCCAAATGCCATCCCAGTCTTGCCGGTGTAGCCAGCACAGCGACGGTAGCCTCTATACAGATTAACGGGGTGCCAACATCGGTCGTCTTTGTGGGTGGAGGCAAGGCCACATTCTATGCGCTGAACGCCTCAGATGGGTCAATAATCTGGAGTACTCAACTCGACTCATCTCCAAACTACTTTATTTGGAGTTCACCTGCGTTCTACAACGGCAGCTTATACATAGGACTTTCTTCTTTCGGGGATTGTCCGTTAGTGCAAGGTAAGCTCATTCAGATGGATGCAACCAGCGGGATTATTCAGCAGACCTTCACTACTGTACCTACTGGTTGTCTAGGTGGTGGAGTATGGGGTTCACCAGCTATAGATGAGTCGTCGGGCACATTGTATTTCGGTACAGGTAATCCTAACACCAAATGCACGAATCCCGGTCCCTACACTTACGCACTGATCGAGTTAAACACGTCAGACCTATCACTCGTCGGTTCCTGGCAGATACCACCTACAGAGATATCGAAGGATGGTGATTTCGGATCCACACCAACACTTTTCCAGGCAACCATTGGGAATACTGTATATGATATGGTAGGCATTGCAAACAAGAATGGCTTGTACTATGCCTTTGATCGAGCGAATATCAGCAATGGTCCGGTATGGAAAGTCAGGGTAGCGAAAGCAGGTTCCTGTCCACAATGTGGGGGTGGTAGCATCTCACCCAGTGCCTGGGATGGTACTACGCTATACGTAGCTGGCGGCAGTTCGGTAATCAAGAAAATTAGCTGTAAAGGAAGTTTACGTGCCCTCAATCCCGCCACAGGTGCTTTCATCTGGAAACATTGTATGAACGATGGACCTGTACTCGGTGCTGTCTCGGCAGTTCCAGGAGTGGTAGTGGTTGGAGAAGGGCCTGACCTCGTCCTGGTTGCGGCAAACACCGGTAATACCCTCTTCACCTACTCTGATATCAATACCGGTTCGACTTTTTATGGCGCGGCATCGATTTCAAACGGTGTACTCTACGTGGGAAATATGGATGGCATTCTTTATGCATTCGGAATCTAGAAAGCAGGGTAGCCTTCCCTGCTTTCTAGCCCACCTGGCCTGTTAACAGTTTCCTCAATTTTCGGCGCGCTAATCCGCCTTCTGTGCCGCTATTGTCCTTCTTCAATGCAGGGTCATCCTGCCTGCGCTCTTCCACAAACAATTCATGCAGCGCGCGCCCATCAAACTCGTGGGGGAATGGTAACCCCATACTGTGTAACACCGTCGGCACAAGATCGTAAATCTCCGCGTTTGGCGCGCTGAAACCCCGCTTAATACCGCCGCCATAGGCATAGAAAACCCCCTCCTTCTGGTGCGAGCCGCGCCCCTTATTCGAGTCTCTGCCCGTGCTCACATTATTCCACAGCCGTTTATTTCCCAGGCTCATATTAAATGTAATACCATCGCTGGGCAGTATGAGCAGGTGTGGCTCGTGCAGGGCAAATGGTCCCGTGCCATACACCTCCGTGCTATAGATAGCATCGATCAAAGCTTTGCCGCTCGCTGGATCCCTCTGCCGCTTGAGGTCCTCGCGTAATTCAGCAATCTGCTCCTGACTCATCTCAGGACTCAAGAAGATATCCGCGTAGCCTCCGCCGTAGCCAGAGAGAGAGGGCACATAGGCTGCCGTCTGTGACCAATCAACACCCGGCAGCGCCGGTTTATACAGACCGCCCGCGCGCTTCTTCTTGATAATACCGGCCCCCTTAAGCGCCTTCTTCGCCTTTCGTAGCAGTGTGAGGAGGCCTATGCGCTCCAGCATGTACTTGAAATCAGCAAAGCGACCGGCCCGATCCCTTTCAGCGCTGGATCGCAGCTTTAGCAGCCCTTTGCTATATAAATATTCATTGATGTCAAAAGAGCGCCTCACACCCTGGAAACCATGATCAGAAACCACAAAAAGCGTGTCTTCCGGCCCAAGTTGATCTAAAATCTGACCAAGCGCGGCATCCAGCATGTGGAAGTACGCGTTCGTGCGGGGATCGAGCGCGTTAATCTCTTCCCACAACGGGTGTTGCAGGCGGTCCGGGCCTACAAAGGCCACGTAACAAAAGTCCCAGGGCTTTTCATTCAGTAAATACGCGATGAGCTTCATACGCTGTTCCGTCATATGTATCGCCGCGTCGATCAGCCGCCTGGTTCTCTCTTCCACCTTGCCAACAAAAATTTCACGCAGCGCGATATCTATTTCATAATCGGGCACGACACGATAGAGTTCTTCCTTGAACGCGGCCGGATAGGTAAAATCAGTATTGACGCCGGGCGTCATATATCCGCTGACCATAACCCCATTCACTGTCTCCGGCGGGTACGTCACGGGCACATTGATCACCAACACCTGCTTGCCATACTCACTGAGTATGTTCCAGATCGCCTTCCCCCCTCTACGGTGAGTCACTACCGCGGCCTTACGCGCCTTTCCAGTATCTTGTTGATCCTCGTACTCCCAGAAATCGTAAACACCGTGACGAGCCGGTTTCAAACCTGTTGAGAGCGAGGTCCAGGCAGGAGCCGTGAGCGGTGGATACTTCGATTCGAGCACAGCCTCACAGCCCTCATCGCGTAACTTCTTAAAATTCGGCAGCTCTCCACGTTCGATCAGTGGGCCTATAATGCGGAACGTCAGCCCGTCTACCCCAAAGATGACTGTACGCATTCATAATCTCCTCTCCCGTATGACTCGCATATTTAATCTCATCCTATATATCGTAGGGGCGCAATTCATTGCGCCCGCCTGGTGCGCCCGTTTGTGCTCCTACATGAACGATTTCACGCCTCGAGCAACTTCTTGAGTTTTCGTCGCGTCAGGCCGCCCTCGGCGCTTGTACCCACGCCCACCAATCCCTGTTCCGCGCCCTTATTTTCGACAAACAATTCGTCCAGAACATGCCCATCAAAGGCATAGGGGAACGGTAGACCCATGCTGCTGAGTACCGTCGGCGCCAGGTCGAAAATCTCCGCGTTGGAAGCTTTGTAACCGCGCTTGAAACCCGCGCCGTAGGCATACAGGACGCCGTCTTTATGGTGCGAGCCAAAAGTCTTGCCGATATCTTCCCAGATGCGCTCGTTGCCCAGTTCCATACGGAAGGTGACGCCATCCTGGGCCAGCAGCAATAGACGCGGTTCGCGCGGGGCAAACTGGCCGGCGCCAAAGACTTCCGTCGTATAAATCGCATCGATGAGCGGCCTGCCGTTTTTGGGATCCTTCTGGCGTTTCAGGTCTGCGCAGAGTTCCGCCACCTGCTCATCCGTCATATCAGGGCTTAAAAATATGTCAGCGTACCCTCCCTGAAATCCAGAGAAAGAGGGCACGTAGGCCAGGGTGTTCTCCCAATCAATATCTTCCAGCAACGGGCGCGTCGCGTCAACGCCCGCGTTCTCCCAGACCCCGGCAGCTTTGAGAGATCGCTTCAATTTGCGCGCCAGTGGGCGCAGCCCTAACCGATTGGCCACGCGTTTGAGCGCGCTGGCGCGGCCTGCTTTCTTGCGCGCAGCCTGGACTTTTGGGTCTATCGTCAGCAAACCCCTGCTGGCAAGGTACTCATTGATATCAAAATAGCTATTATGCCCGCGGAAGCCGTGGTCGGAAACGACAAAGAGATTATCGTCTGGCCCAAGCATTGCCAGGATTTGCCCGAGAGCGTCATCGAGCATTGCGTAATACCGATTCGTGCGCGGGTCAAGGGCGATAGCTTCTTCCCACAGTTGATGCTGCAAACGATCGGCGCAGACATATGCCAGGTAACAGAAATCCCAGGGTTTCTCCTTCAGCATATGCATGATGAGGCGGGTACGCTGCTCTGTCATGCGCGTGAGCGCGTCGACCATTGGCCCCACCTGCAATTTTAATCTGAGGTTCTCATATTCCTCGCCCGGTACAAGCTGGTATTGTGGGGCGATCTTGAAAAGCTCCTCCTTAAATGAAGCAGGATACGTAAACTCCAGCTCAGTGCTGGGCGTAAGATAGCCGCTGACCATATAGCCGTTAACAGCCTCTGGTGGATAAGTTGCCGGCACATTGATCACCAGTACCTGTTTGCCATACTCACTGAGTATGTTCCAGATGGCCTTTTCCGCGCGCCGCTGCGTCTGTACATGAACGCTGCGCGTGACGCCGCGCTTCCGTTCCCCCAGCTCATCAGCATAAATCCAGTAGTCATAAACACCGTGACGAGCCGGTTTCAAACCTGTTGAGAGCGAGGTCCACGCGGGCGGTGTGAGCGGCGGGTACTTCGATTCGAGCACAGCCTCACAGCCCTCATCGCGTAACTTCTTAAAATTCGGCAGCTCTCCACGTTCGATCAATGGGCCTATAATGCGGAACGTCAGTCCGTCTACCCCAAAGATGACTGTGCGCATTCATAATCTCCTCTCCCGTATTGCGTAGGGGCGTAATGCATTGCGCCCGCCTGCGCCCCTACATAAACGATTTCACGCCTCGAGCAACTTCTTGAGTTTGCGACGCGCCAGGCCGCCCTCAGCGCCATTGCCAGTCTCGGCGGGCGGCTGTTCTCGCTCCACAAACATCTCACTCAGCACGCGCCCATCAAAATCGGTCGGGAAAGGCAGATCCATAGCCCGGAGCAGCGTTGGCACAAGGTCATAAATCTCCGCGTTAGGCGCTTTGAATCCTTGTTTGAAACTGCCTCCGTAGGCATAGAACACCCCATCCTTATGATGTGAACCAAAGGATTTCCCAAGATTTTCCCACCACCGCACGTTGCCCAACTCGACGCGAAATGTGATGTCATCGGTAGGTAACAGCAGTAAGTGTGGTTCGCCCGGCGCAAATGGGCCTGTGCCAAAAACTTCTGTCGAATAAATCGCATCAATTAACGGACGGCCGTTCTTCGGGTCTTTCAGGCTTTTGAGATCCTCACAGAGTTCCCTGATACGTTCAGTTGGGAGGTCTGGACTCAGGAAAATATCTGCGTAAGCAGAGGGAAAACCCGAAAATGAGGGCACAAAGGCCAGCGTATGCTCCCAATCGATATCGTCAAGGGCAGGGCGATCCAGGCCAGCCTCGAAATTTGGCGGAACCCACATGCCCATCGTTTTCAGCGAACGCTTGATTTTCCTGGCAATCGAACGCAGGCCCAACCGCGTCACCACTTGCCTCAACCTCGTGGCGCGACCCGATATCTTACGACTGTTCTCAAATGCAGCGCCCAACTTGAGCAGACCCTTGCTATAGAGATACTCATTTATATCAAAGTAGGAACTATGCCCGCTAAAACCATGGTCTGAAACGATAAAGAGATTATCATCCGCGCCAAGCTGGTCCAGAACCTTGCCCAGCGCATCATCCATCATGCGAAAATAGTCGTTTGTGCGCGGGTGAAGCGCGTATACCTCTTCCCACAGCGGGTGTTGCATTCGATCCGCGCCTATGAACGCCAGGTAACAGAAATCCCAGGGCTTCTCTTTCAACATGTGCATCATGAGCTTGATGCGCTCTTCCGACATATGCAGGATAGCATCGACCAGGGGCTCAACCTTGCCCGCCGTTTTCATTCGCTCGTAAGAGTGCGTTTCCAGGTCAATAAGATAGCCTGGAACCACCCGGAAAAGTTCCTCCTTGAACGACAAAGGGTAGGTAAAATCCATCGCGGCGCCCGGAGTCATATACCCGCTGACCATAATTCCGTTGACAGGTTCCGGCGGATAGGTCGCCGGCACATTCACCACCAGCACCTGCTTCCCATACTCGCTCAGGATATTCCAGATGGCCTTTCCTCCGCGGCGACGAGTCAAGATGTGCGCTTTGCGCGGCTTTCCTTTTTCTGACTGTTCATCATACGTCCAGAAGTCAAAAACGCCGTGGCGCGCAGGTTTCAAACCCGTCGAGAGCGATGTCCAGGCAGGTGGCGTGAGCGGCGGATACTTGGACTCCAGGATAGCTTCACAACCTCTCTCGGCTACTTTTTGAAAATTGGGCAGTTCCCCCCGCTCAATCAACGGGTGCAGTACGCGAAATGTCAGCCCATCAATACCAAAGATCACTGTACGCATGTTATGCCTCTTTCACGTTGTTCATATTTTTTTTCTTCTTTCCTTTCCCACGCAAAAATTTTTTACGTATCGCCTTCAAGACAATTTCATCCTCGGGGCTTCCCCCAAATAGCGCCAGGAACCATATATAGAGTGCTAAGAACACAGGTATCAAAAGCAGTTGGACAGACAAAATAGCGTGACCAATGACCAGAAAAACTCCTAAACCTTCTCTATAGATCAGGTAAAGCAATATACCGGTAAGGACGCTGCTGATCAAACCAGCAGCAACGGGCTTCAGTGTGTCCAGACGGTACGGATGCATTTTGAGCAGCACGCGTACCTGCAGCATACGCATGAGATTCAAGGCACAGATAGCGAGGCCGGTGCTCATAGCCGTACCCATGGCCCCATAGCGTGGCGTAAGCCAGATGCCCAGTCCAATATTGACGGCAACCGCCACCAGCGAATTAAGAAATGAGAGCCGTTGGTATCCTGTCATCAGCAGCATATAGCCAACAGCGCCGGTTCCCGCGTTGATCATCGCCCCCACGGAAAAAGCGATCAGGAGCGGCCAGGCAGGCGCAAAACTCGCGCCGGGAATGGCGAGTAAGAAGGGAGAGAAAAGCACCATAACCAAAAATATCGGCAGACTAAATGAAATGGACCATTTTGTCATAATCTTGAACATGGATTCCAGTCTCTTCATTTCGCCTTGACTGTGCAATTCGGCAATAGTGGGCGCAAAAATATTATTCAAGGAAAGCAGCGGCATCGCTATAAAAGCACTGAGACGTATTGCAGCCCCATACTGCCCAATTGCTACGACAGAAACGCCAAAGACCGCCAGCAGGATGGTGTCTATAGAATCCAATACAGTATCGATAATCGTCGTCAAAAAATTAAAGCTGGCAAAAGTAAGCCACTCGCGCACTTCATACCGTTCAGGTTCCGGCGTAGCAACGCGAGAGACCTGGCGCAGCAGGAAAAACATATTGAGTACCGCGCTAAACATCGTACTGATGAGCAACACCAGGGCAACCGCGGTGATACCATCCTTATCATGACGGAACAGATAAATGACACCGAGCATCAGAAGAATCTGCAATAGCGGCTGGAGTACGCTGGTTGAAAGCACACGCCACTTAAAAGCCTTAAACCCGCGCAAGCCGGCAAACCACATCACCTGCATTGTCATCAGGGGAATGACAGGGGCCATCACCTGCAGCAGTGCAATTGCTCGCGCAAGTGTTGCCGCATTGTCAAGCGTATGATGTTTTAAACTGAGCCAGAGAGTAACAAGCTGGGGAGTAAAAAATAACAACAGCAGAGCGCCCAGCAAGCCCGCTATTCCGGCCAGCGCAGTGCAAAATAACAACAAACCCTGGAGAGATTTTGTCTGCTGCTTGCCTCGATAGATGGCCACGTAGCGCACCATCGCGTCATCCAAACCAAGATTGAAGATCGCAGAAACGAGATTGACCAGCGATAAACACAGTGTATAGAGGCCATAACCTCCCGCCCCAAAACCGTACTGGATCAAAAAAGTGCTCACATACTTGAGCATGCTCCCGACGATATTCCCAAATCCGACTATCCCGGCCGCGCCCGCGGCGCCAGAAACCTCCGTTTTCATCACCTTCTGAGAAGCGCCCAGTTTCGTCGTTGCGCTAGTTAGCGCCATCATCGGAATAGTGCTCAACTTCGCAAACTGGGGATCATCGCCTATCGCAGCGATTCGCCTGGTATCAAGGTCAGCCGGGGGAAGAGGTTTCAGCGTGTCGAGAAGCGCTATTTCCTTCCTCCTCAAAGCTGAAGCGGGCGCGAACTGTCTCTGATGCTCCATTCTTTGATCTGCTTTAAAAGCTGGCACTCGGGTCGAGGCTGCCCCTGGCTGTACCCCTTCGTTTCTTTCCGTTAGGGAAGACTTAAACAGGCGCGTCGGTCTGGGTTGGACCTGGGTAACTATCGTCGGCCTATCCCGAACATCGCGCTCCCTGTCGAGATGGCCGTTGTGGTTTGCCTGGTAACCATCCCCATTCTGGCCTCCTTGATCTTGTACAGGAAGCTTTGTCGTAGCAACCAAAAACTCCCCTCGATTCCTCATTAGCTGAGGGGTAGCAATAGGCGCCTCCAACGTTGCCTGATCCGGATTATCGCGGGGGCTTAATTCATTGCCCCATCCTAAAGGCCGAAACTGCAATCTGCGCGAACCTCGCGGCACAACGTCTTGAGATTGTATCGGATGATTGCTCATCAAACATCACAGCCTTCAAAAGCAAGAACACACCAGGCCGCCGTAATGTAGGGACAACACTCGCGGTCGCCCTCGCACGTACGGCCACCCCGGCCCCATTGCTCTTGCCAGCATACTGATTTCGGGTTCGATCTATCCATTTTCGGATTAGACATACCCCAGGTCACGCAGGTGGCTGATGATAAGTTCCTCATCTTCCTCGGATAACTCCTGCTGCCGGGCAGTTGCGCGAATTGGATGAGTTTCCAGGTAATCAGGCGAGAACAGCGTTGCTATAGCGGAACTCTCCATGTCCACGTATTCCACGCCGAGCGCGTGTAGAAGTGTTGGAGCGACAGCTGTAAGGGGCGCGTGTTCGTACTCTGTTACTCGTTCCGCCAGTGACGGCGCTGTTGCAATAAGAAAACCGCCCACCGTAGATGGATTCACACCCGCCAGCGCCGTCTCACCTGCCGCGGCAATAAAGGTCGTCTCATCAAAACCAACCCGTTTACTGCTCTCCGAAGGCGCGTAGTCTGGCTTAAATAGCACCACCAGATCGGGCGCGCAGAAGAGATAATCCCCTGTGTAGAGTTCTTCCTTGCGGTAGACACGCTCGATTACAGCTTCTCCGTTCTGAGGATTGCGCAATTTGCCTGGCAAGGCTTTGATCAGCGAATCGCGTACCTCTTCATATTCATCCTGGGGATGCACCGCCCCCTGTGCGTCCCGCCCTAGCAGGTTCACCATCAGTTGGCCATTGCCTGCAAAGTACGCTAGTGAATTCAACCAGTCGACCTTGCCGCTCTGCTCATCGCGTTCGATCATTTCCATATCAGCAAGAAAATTATTCATATTGACAAAATGTTTGACCAGAGATGGCTGCGTATCTGAGAGCAGCGCCAGCAGCCCATGCTCTCCAGCCCACTTGCGAGCAACCTCTAATGCCTGGCCAATCGCCGTTGCGTCAGCATCATGCGCCGCGTGCATCTCGCACTTGACGATCAAACATGTAGAGGCCCGCTTTATCGCGCCCGGGTCTGATTCCGTCATGCTTCGTACGGATGAAACCAGTTCCGACGGCGTGGTTTCCTGGTAGGAAACCGTCCAACCCACAGCGCGCAGTTGATCGGGCAGTAATGCTGGCGTCGTGCCGCGTCCCCTACTTTCCTCCGTAACAGCATAGTTACGAGGGTTGAATGTATCAAAAAAGCCAAAAGTAGAGGGAGACTTACCGCTGAAAACCTGGTAATGTTGAGACTGCGGTCCCGTGATAGGGGACGGGTCGAGTTCGACCATGACGCCCCGCTCTATCAGTGTTTCTACCTCGGGAAGCGCTCGCATATCTGCCAGGCGCGCGCCGCTTAACCACAGCACAACCGCCTTCTGCATAACCGTATCTGTGTGACTCATTTCTTTCATCCTTCTATCTTGGACGCGCCAAATCGGGTCCCTTCGTTTGCATAGGCAATCGGCTTTACACCGTCTACCGCGGCTTTTTTACAGGCCATACGCCATTTTTGATCTTTATACATCAGCAATCCCCAGATAATCCAACTCGTCACCACCTGCGGCATCTCAGTAAAAACAGCGATCTGGCGTGGAGGGATAAAGAAACCGCCCGCGAAGAAATCGCCCACCATCGAACCAGCCGTCAAACCAATGCAGGCCAGGGCCAGCATACGATCTACGTGGCGCTCGCTCAGAACGCGCATCATCTGCAAATACACTCCAAACTCCCCGCGAAAATACCACCGGTCTTACAAACATGGCGCGCCATCCCTTCCAGCCGGGCAATGGTTTCTTTGCCGCCGGGAGATCAGCGAGGTCTAAACCAACCAGTCCCGCAAAACTGGCAAAGAAATTGGCATTACTGCGCGTTCTGCCTATGTAAGCGCGGCGGTAGAGCATGGCGGCAAGGATGATGAGGACAACAGGAAATGCCACCCAGCAGATCAGGCCCAGTGGCCCCAACTCTCCCAGGATTTGCAGGTACCCATTGTGAGCTACGCACAGACCGGTCGCGTTACAGTTACGCAGCGCTCTCGGTAAGTTCGTAAACACCTGGTCGTACGCCCAGAAATTCCCAGGCCCCACACCAAGCACAGGTTGCTTGGACCAGACGCGCAATGAGTCGGCCCAGATAATGAAGCGGGTGAAATCAGCCGTCTTGACGGTCTGCAACTTCGCATACTCCGCCTTCAGCGTAGGAAGAAGTGGCAGTACCAGCAGCATATAAAAGATGAGCAAACGCCATGAGTAGACCAACGTCATAACGATCAACGCAACACCGACCTCTAACCACCAGCTATTCTCCAGGGAGAGTATGACGGTTATCAAGCACAGGACCGTGATCACTGAATAGAGCATTCGCTGCATCCAGGTAGTGGCATACAGAAAACGCGCATAGGCCAGAATGCTGCCCAGGGCCAGTATTTGTGAAATTGCGCGCAGGCTCATCCAGAGTATATGTGGCTCCGAGAAACGGAACGTGTATATGTCAGCGCCAATGCGCCTGAAATCATAAAGCACAACAAAGGCAACAAATATACCTACAAGCATAAATATTCGCTGGATGTATACGACCAGCCGCTCATTCGTCTGCACGATCATCGTCACGATGATGTAGACCATCAATGGAAAAGTAAACACCAGACTGCCAAGTATCTCATCATAGACGATGGGGTTGTTATTGAGCTTGTGTGGCACGCCGTGGGTCCAGGTGATTTGCGCCATGACATTCGCAACAATACCCAGTGCCAGCAAACCAACCTGCGGCCAGATCGCGCGTAAAGGCGGCAAAGACAGCTTGCGTACGCGAAAAGCCGCCTGTACCAGCACCGTACAAAAAAGTACAGCGATCAACACCTGACACGGATAGACATCAGCAGACTTCAATGCTAGCAGTCTAGGGGCAATTGCGCTTGTCCCAATAGCAAATAGCAGTAAGCCAATCTCTACTCGTTTGATCAGCAGTACTAAAATAGGCAGGCCCAGCAAGACCGCGCAAATCTGCAGCGGATACGAAAGGCCAATGGTTTGTGCCAGCACAATAGCTAACGTACAGCCCACGGTAATCAACGTTATTGGATACCACCAGGCGCCAACAGCGCGCCAGAACAGGATACGCCGGTGGCGCCCCTGCTGCTGTCGCAATTGGCTGGCAACATCAGCAACCTGCATAAAACTCACTCATCTTTCCCTGTATGGACGATCATTGTGGTCCCTCCAGTATTACTACTGTTGTGGAGGAGCCATATCCATCCGACGAGGCGCAGGGAACGGAGAAGGCGGATTGGGATTCGGCTGCATCACCGGCAAGGCCATTGGCATAACTGAGACTGGCCGCGCAACAGATCCCGCCGGCGCCCCATACATATTGAGCGACGATGAGCCTGGCGCAGCTACAACCGGCTCTGGTCGCTGCCCATTGGCTCCATTATGCCCATTGCCGTTGGCATGTGTATCTGCAAAACGCGTGTACTTTGGACCCGAGGCTGGCGTCTCAGCCGCCATATCTTCAGTAAAAGCGACCGCGTAATAGGGGTTGTGGCGCTTCTGGCGCAGCCGGTTCATAACAACGCCAACAGGAGTGTTTGTTAACGATTTGAGTATAGCCCTGGCGCGCAGTAAGACGCTAACTTTATCATGGCGCGCGTCAACCACTAACACAACGCCATCTGACATAGACGCCAGCAGACCTGCTTCCGCTCCGCTCAACACCGGCGGCCCATCAATAATGATCCAATCGGTTTTCTGGCGCAATTGCGCCAGCATGCCAGGCAGCTTTTGATCCATGAGAAGCGTGGCATCTGCTATAGGCATTCCTCCCGCGAGGAGCCAGACACCGGGGATGTTGCTGCGCTGAACCGCGGCATCAATGTTCTCGCCGCCCGTGGCCTTGAGTAAGCCGCCCAGGCCATAACTGGCTGGGGATGAGCCGAAGGCAAGATGGGTAGTCGGTTGGCGCAGATTCCCATCTACTACCAGCACAGAACGTCCACCCCGCGCAACAGCGGCTGCAAGCCCGGCAGCTACAGTAGTTTTACCCTCCACGGGCTGAGCGCTCGTGACCAGTAAGACCGCTCCCTGTGGCGCGCGCCACGGTCCCGGTAAGACTTCTGTGAGACGCAGGTTCATCCCTATATCGGCCATCTGTTGTGCAGCCAGTCCCTTTGTAGGCACTGAACCGCAACCAGATCAGTAGACCGATCACCAGGCCCAGAGCGCCGGTTACCAGCAGAATGGTCGGCCCCTTAGAAGTCGATGTAACATCCGTTTTTTGGGCCTGTTGCAGTATATAGACATCGCTATGCACAGTCGTAGGATAGTTCAGCAGCTGATTCTGCACCGCGTTCATCGCCGCTATGACTGAATTCCGGTCGGAGGTCAGCAGGGCAATGCGCGGATCGGCAGAGTTATTGATTTTCAGAATCTCCTGGTACAACGCGTCGCTCTGCGCCTTATACTGGTTATAAGAATTCTGTAGATCAGTGCGCGCCGCCGTCAACTGCCCCTGCAGATTCTGCGTTTTATAGGCTTGATAGCCTGAGGCAACAGCATTCACCAAAAAGACCGCGTCCGATTGTTTCGTCGCAGCCGCAGTTATCAGAATCGTCGAAGCTATCGGAGATGGGTTGGCAGCAACAATATCCAGGCTGAGATCTTCCGCGGTATAACCACGCTCCCTGATCTGCGCATTATTCTGATAAATCCATCCCAGCGCCGAGCGCGAAGTAATTTCAATTACATCGTCGCTCGACTGGTTCAGGCTATCTGTAGCAGAGGCCGTTGCCCCGGGAAACGTGGTCCCAGGAGTTCCCGCCTGGACAATTAATGTAGAGCTTACCAGGTAGGCTGTCGGCTGCGATTTCGCCAGGACGTACCCTGCGGCAAGCGAGATCACAAGACAGACGCCAATAATCCAGGAAAACTTCATCATGCTTGGTATATAACGTGACAATGTCTGTCCCTCCTCCGTGCATTACTATCTCTTCGTGCATATTGAACATTCCATACTGTACCATAGTGTCTATTATCTATACCCTGCGTATCTGTTGTATTCTGGTGAATATTTCCAGCCTGCGGTTACGTTTTCATAACCGACTTGCCTGCCTGCTCTCAATATGAAAAGAATACTTTCACCAGAATCACCTGGTTACTGAGGGCGATGTTGTTTTGATTGGTCACATAGAAAGCCACTATCCCCTCCTGTATTCCCCTGCTATCCAGCTTGTAGCTCACTGTGGGCGTGAAGGTGACCAGCCCGCTCGAGGCCGAGCCGTGAATAGCTCCCGTATCGCCGACAACCACAAAGGTATCGTCGTAAAGCGCGACCCTACCGAGGATCGGGCCGCTGGACTGGTAGCGTCCATCTACTTTAACCGGGCTGGAGAGCGGCAGCGTTAAGCCGGAGGGCGGACTGCTGAGCAACACTGATCCATCAATGGAAGTGATCTGCTTGACTTCAAATACGTTCGTAACAACATTATCTAAACGCATCAGCGACGAGGAAAAACCGCCTCCGCCAGGTCCGTTGTTAAACGTTTGAAACGTGTAGGTGGCAGAAGGGGTATTATACACCACAGTTTTGTTTGTGACAGCAGTCCAGTGAAAGACGTTTGAGGCCAGTCTGTTCAATACCGCGTAAGCAGAGGTTTGCCAGACATTCGTGCTTGCGCCCGGCGTGGCAGTGACTTGAGCCAGTTGCGCGTTGACATTGGCTTGAGATTGTTCAGCCTGGTAGTGCGTTGAATCCGGGAAGATGCCCGGGAATAAAATTTGTGTATAAGCTGAACCGTTCCAACTGTACTCCTTAAATAGATTAGGTCCAAGTGGGTCATTGTTGGGATTTTCAGCGGTCATAATAGTATTTGCCGGGCTGATGCGCGCATCACCACCCAACAGTCCATGTACTCCGAAGCGGNNTTGTCATAGACTGCGAAATCCATTTTGGCATCAGGCGAGTAATAGCGTATATTGACAAGGGCCGCTAAGGCCCCATTTTCGAAAGTGCCGCAGGCAACGTGTTGCACCTTATCGACTCCTGCTTTTGTGCCGACCAGACTATCCCATTTAATCGCAGGCAGCGTTGAAGGACAACCAGAGATCGAGAAATTGATTGTTGGACCCGTTGGGCTTGTCGTAGGCGAGACGATTGACGTGGGAGTATCCCCGGTGCTTGTATCCGCCGAAGGAGTTCCGCTCTTTGATGGCGTAGGGAATAGAGTCAATGAACAACCGCTTAAGAGCGCCAATGCAATACTGCAAAACAGGGCGCCAACCCAGGTATACGACAAATTACCGTGCAAATATCGTCGCTGCCGCGCTTCATCGTTCCATTTTCTGCGCGAAAGCACTGATCGCACATGCATGACTTGTACCTCCAGGTCACTACAACAAGAAAATTTGTTATGTTGCTTCTTCAATTGGAAGGACGGCATAGGCCAGACACTGTAACATTCGCTGTTGCCACTAGTACCTCTTCACTAGGGAAAAACGACATGAAACGGCCCGCGTAACCGGCTCGCCTGGTAGTCCAAATTACCTGATGCATAGCCTCGGGTGGTTAGCGTTTCGCAACCATGTGATGTTGATCGTAACCATTCCATTACCATTCACCCATCCACATCTTCACATACCACAACTATGCTAATCTGGTCATCATGTGAAAAGCAACGTAGTGTTGAAGGCTTAGTTGTGAGCTGTTAACAATCCATGCGTGAATTTAGCAGGAGCTTTCAAAAATGGTAATGGTTGATACCGCGAAACAATGGTATAGATCGACCAGGTTGTTTTATAGATTATCCACAAACCAGCTTCGACTATTGCCGGATTTCATCATCATAGGGACACAGCGAGGCGGGACAACCTCCCTCTATTACTACTTGACGGAACACCCGGGCATAGCGCGCGCGCTTATGAAGGAAGTTCATTTTTTCGATGACCACTATAGTGAGGGATTGAGCTGGTATCGAGCACAATTTCCATCCTCTCTGCACAAGTATTACACGGAGCAGGTACGCAAGGAACACTTTATCACGGGCGAATCAAGCCCCTACTACCTCTTTTATCCCCATGCGCCCGGCAGAATTTCGCAGGTCGTGCCCGGCGCCAAATTGATCGTCCTGCTCAGAAATCCCATTGATCGCGCTTACTCTCACCACTGGCTGGTGACACTTGAGGGCAAAGAAACACTCGCCTTCGCGCAGGCGATTGAGCAGGAAACCGAACGCCTGGCAGGCGAACACAAAAAAATAGTGGCAGACGAGCGCTACGCCAGTTTCAACCACCGCCACTTCTCCTACCTTGCCAGGGGCATCTATGTCGATCAACTGCAACATTGGATGCAGTACTATCCCCGAGCACAGTTTTTGATCCTCAAAAGCGAGGATTTCTATAAAGATACGGCAAACATACTCCATCAGACGCTGGATTTCCTGGGGGTTGAAACTGTGCAACAGCCAGGCGGCAACAATCCTCAAAGAGAGTTCAAACACTATCGCGAGCCGCATAAGACAGGCTATACCAACGAGACAAAACCCCCCAGCATGGATCCCGGGGTAAGGGCATACCTGCAAGATTACTTTAAACCTCATAATTCCCGCTTGTACGAGTTTCTCGGACAAGATTTCGGCTGGGATACATAATACAAGGAGACTTTTACAGACTATGGCAACCATCGATAAACAAATTATCAGGAAAGCATTTAGAGCCAGCACTAACCCCTTGCGCATGTTGCCGGACTTCATCATCATCGGCGTACAGAAGGGCGGCACTACCTCTCTCTATAAGTATCTCATCGAGCATCCAAATATTGCGCCTATCTATGTGAAAGAACCACATTTTTTTGATATCTACTACCACAAAGGGATTGGCTGGTATCGTTCGCACTTTCCAACCGCGGCAGCAAAATATTATGCCAGGCATATTCAAAAACATGACCTGATTACGGGAGAAGCAAGTCCGTATTATCTCATTCACCCGCTGGTCCCCACAAGAATTGCTAAAACGCTGCCCCGGGCAAAATTAATTGTCTTGCTGCGCAACCCTATCGACCGCGCATATTCGCAATACCAACACCAGAAAAGACAGCCAGGAGTTGAACCCCTCTCGTTTGAAGAGGCTATAGAGCGCGAAGAGACCAGGCTCGCCGGCGAAGAAGAAAAGTTGACCCGCGACGAAAAGTACGTCAGTTTCAACCATCGACACTATAGTTACCTCGCCAGGAGCACCTACATCAATCAACTTCCCCGCTGGATGAGTCTCTTTCCCAAAAAGCAATTACTGATCCTCAAGAGTGAAGACCTCTATACCAATCCTCCGGCAGTAGTGCAGCAGACGCTGCATTTTCTCAATGTGCCGCCTTTAGAGCAGAGCAAAGCATACAAGCCCTTTAACGAGGCCAGGTACCAACCAATGCTTCCGGCCACGCGAGAGCGCCTGATCGAGCGCTTCAAGCCGCTTAACGCCCGCTTATATGACTACCTTGGACGAGATTTTGGGTGGGACCAGTAACATGGCAACAATTGATAAACAGCTCTTCGTGAAAGCATTTAGAGCGGGCACCAATTCCCTGCGTATGACGCCGGATTTCATCATTATCGGGACGATGAGAGGCGGCACAACCTCCCTTTACAGCTATCTGACAGAACATCCCAATATCAGGCCTGCCTATATGAAGGAGGTCCATTTCTTCGATGTTTACTACCATAAAGGCCTCCACTGGTATCGCGCGCAGTTTCCCTCCACCGTCCAGAAATACTATGCAGAACGCGTTCAGAAACAAGCATTTATAACCGGCGAGGCCAGCCCTTACTACCTCTTTCATCCTCATGCTCCCGCCAGAATAGCCCGCTTGTTGCCCCGGGTAAAACTGGTTGTGCTGCTAAGAAACCCCGTCAATAGAGCATACTCCCAATATTACCACGAGCTAGCAGGAGGTCATGAAAAACTGAGCTTTGAAGAGGCTATCGCACGCGAGGCAGAGCGCATTGGCAAAGAAACGGAGAAACTGGCGCAAAACGCACAATACATCAGCTATAATCATCGCCATTTCTCCTATCTTGCCAGGGGCATCTATGTCGACCAGCTTAAGGTCTGGATGGATCTTTTTCCCAAACAACAATTCTTGATTCTCAAGAGCGAAGATTTCTATGCAGACCCCGCCGCGGGACTCAAGCAGGTACTGCAATTTGTGCATGTTCCAGCGATGGGATTAACAAAGCAAAAGGAAGAGTACGAACAACTGAATACGACCAAACCGCCAAAGATGGATACAGCAACCAGGAAACGCCTCGTCGCCTATTTCGAACCACACAATGCGCGCCTCTTTGAGTACCTGGGACAGGATTTCGACTGGGATAAATAGTACTTTATTCTTACTTATTCACCTTTGTGCTTTGAAAGAATAGAGCAGTTTCTTAACCACTTGTCGCTGCGAAAAAATGTGCCTTCTACCTCGTGGGAAGTCGCGCCAGAGCCACCTGACAAGCAACTGAAAGAAACCTTAACCAAAATCTTACATTCACAATCATTTCTTAACTTGATCGCTACTGACACTCGGTATCTTTC
>WNGL01002009.1_pt1 | contig 34311 bp, 29 predicted proteins | sample 5400591 | NCBI WGS metagenome assembly WNGL01 (sample SAMN13153377, study PRJNA577476) | soil metagenome | isolation source: 80 cm soil or saprolite under Garry oak tree replicate 1 | place: USA:California | collected 2016-06-15
CTTCCTAAATACAATGCTATCAATTAGAAAAATCGACAACTCATCTTAAAGGACTGGCGGAGTTTATGTCAACGCGAGACCCACTGTCATGAGTGCCGTCAATGGATTCATCCTCGCCGGAGGCAGCGGCACCCGTATGGGCCGCGACAAGGCCCTGCTGGAATGGCGCGCTGGAACCTTGCTGGAGTACATGGTGGAGCTGCTGTCATCCGTCACCAGCAAGGTCCAGGTGATCGGCCGCCATCCATTGCCTGACCTGTTCCCCGGCCGCGGCCCGCTGGCCGGCATCCTCACCGCTCTCCAAGTCAGCCAAACCGAAACCAATCTGGTGGTTGCGGTCGACCTACCTCTTTTGACGAAGGAGTTCCTGCAATATCTCCGGTTCCGAATCGAAAATTCAGAACAACTTCTTGTCGCTTGCAAGATTGAATCTCATTTTCCGCTATGCTTGGGCCTTCGGCGGAGGCTCATTGCTGAACTTGAGCGGCGCGTGCTCGCCGCCGAACTGAGCGTTCAGGCGTTTGTCGAAGGCTGCGGCCCGGAACTTATTCGTGAACCGGAGCTAAGCCATGCGGGGTTTGATATTTCGATATTCCGAAATGTCAATACCGAAGAAGACTACCGCGCTGCTCTGGAAAAACTTTAAATACTTTTCGCTTGGTCCAGTTCTGTCCCTACCTTGAAATAGGGTTGCACTAAACCCTTTTCAAGCGAGGTCCTATGACCGGATGGCTCATGCGTTTGACACTGATCGTTGCTGCACTGTTGACCCTTTCGAATGGTGTATTCGCCCAGATAAAGGAAAGCGGGGAATTAAATCTGTTTGGCGGGGTTAGCGCTTACACGAAGAACTTATATGAAATAGGGTTCCCGCAATCCCCCACTCCGATACCCGGACGATTCCGCTTGGACACGGGTCTGCGGGCGGGGTTGCGGTTCAACGCCTATACGCGTGGCCATTGGGGCGAAGAGTTCCTCTACAGCTATGAGCCCAACCGCGCACAATTCGTGCTGCAACGCACGCCCTCAAACCCGCTCAAGCTCGACATTCAAGTTCACAACGTTGCGGTGAACACACTTTATTATTTACAGGAACAAGAGACCCAACGCATCCGCCCATTCCTGACGGTTGGCCTTGGGGCGTCGATTTTTCGTCCGACCTCGCATTCGCAAGCCGTCGTCAGTGATCCGCTGAGGGGTAACGCGCAGGATTTGGATACGGCTACAGAACTTGCCCTGAATTACGGTCTCGGTTTCAAGACGCGCTTGAGTAGCTGGATCGGTTTTCGGATGGATGCCCGTGGATTTGTATCCCGCAATCCGTCTTTTGGATTGGCCCGGCAGTCGAGCGACCCGAATGCCACAGTTTTTCCCGCCACCGGAGCTATACATCACGGAGAAGCGACAGGCGGATTGATCTTCTATTTCAGCAAGCGATGATCCCCATAAGTGGGTCGTGGGTCAGCTTGAATTTCGGGACGGAGGAATAATTCGCTGTCTATTTGCCTGTTGAACGCGGGCTAAAGCCCGCGACTACATGTGGTACCCACGTTTGGTCCTTGTGTAGTCGCGGGCTTTAGCCCGCGTTCTTTATGCGTAGGTCACTATCGATGGCGCTGGACTTCAGGGACCGGAGTTCGGCTCTGGTTTCTAGGTTTCTACGAAATCCGGCCGGTGATCCTGGGGAGTTCTGTGCCCTTCTCCAGCGTGAATTTCAGCTTCGTTTCCGAGTCGAATTCCACTTCCTTGCCTTTGGTAGCGAGTACTGTACCGGTACCGGCAGCACCACCGATCACCGCACCCTTTACCGCGCCGCTCTTGCCGCCGGCGATCGCGCCGATTGCGGCGCCGACGCCCGCGACGCCTCCAATAATGCCGGCATCGCGCCCCTTGGTCGACTCGGCTTCGGCAACGAACGGTTTCGTTACTATCGGATACGTCTTCGCCCCATCCAGGATGCTCGTCAAGACCAGGTGGATGTTCGCCCTGCCCTTCACGCGACCTGAACCCTCGGCATCGACAACACGCCCCTGAACCTTCGTACCCCGATCCACAACTGTCCGGCCATCCACAGCGATTGGCTCCGCGAGGCTGGCCAAGAATTGATCGCCGGCCTTGTTCTTCTTGGTGCTGATCGAATCGATCAACAGAACACTCAGTTCTGTGCCCTCAGGAACTTTAATCGTTGTCGGAATACTCGCCCTGGGAGCTTTGGCCGGAGCCGAAGCGGAAGAAGCCATCTTGGGCGCACTCGCCTTCCTGGCTTCGGCGGGAGGTGCCTTTTCAGGCTGGAGCGTGGTCGCCGTTGCATCATCAGCGGAATCTTTGGCGCAGCTGCTGAAGACAAAAGCGAAGGTGATAGTGAATACGATGCACAAAAGTCTTTTCATTGATCATTTCTCCTCATGGAACGCCTGGCACGATTTTCGAGACCGTTTGATTCGCTGAAAATCCATCGAATCGTTTCGTAAGCTGCGCGAACCGCTCAGCTTCCGGATCTCTTCATTGACACTTTCGATGCGATTGCCGGGACTGGGAGATCGGAAAAGACAAGAATGCAATCGATTTCATGAAAATGTAGACCCATGCTGGTGCACGGGCCATGCCATCTTGCAAGCTATCCCGAATCCACACTGTAGCTGTTTCTTAGTGTCGAAGTAAGACCTGTAGCTGGTTACGGATCGGGCCACTTTCGGGAATAATTTCCATGCTATCCGCGCGGTTCCGGACCACAACCATCCTGCTGCCGGCGCAATGGAGTTGAGCGGCGCCGTGGCCGCTCCTCAACGGAGTCCCAAAGTCAATTTTCCTTCTTTACATGCGGCAATGGCGGGGGGCACTGTGGAGTTTTGATTGTAAATAACTGATTTCTGTAGTAAATGGAGTCAACCGGCCCGTTTGAATGACTGCTGGCATTTCTGAAGCCGTCCTTCGTTAACGGGAATTTTTCCCATATAATTTCCATCGTGAATACAGACATTTCAAAGACAGATTCGGCAAATCCGAAGGAAACACCGGACGAACTCAAGACGAAGGTTCTGATCGTTGATGATGAGCCAGCGATCCGAGAAGTACTCGAGATGATCTTGCAGGAATGGGGCTACGATGTCCGGCTCGCCGCCAATGGTTCTGAAGCGAAGGATCTCGTAGAGTCCTATGACCCGGAGATTGTGATTTCAGATGTCGTCATGCCTCAGCTCTCCGGTCTGGATCTTTTGCGATGCCTGAAAGCCGGCAACCCGAACCGGCCCGTGATTCTCGTTACAGCACATGCGAGCATCGATCTGGCCGTCGAGTCCATGAAGCAAGGCGCTCAGGATTTCATCACGAAACCGATGGATTATCCGAAGCTGCGCGCCATCCTTAAGTCCGCTGAATCCGATATCGAAATGCGCCAGACGTCGCGAAAGCTCACCTCGCAACTCGAACGCGGGTCCGGATTCGGCGAATTTGTCGGCACCAGCAAGCCCATGCGCGAAGTCTACGATCTGATCCAGAGCCTCAGCTCCAGCGACGCCTCGGCCATAATCACTGGAGAGAGCGGGACCGGAAAAGAACTCGCAGCGCGCACCATCCATCAGCTCAGCTCCCGGGCCAGCGGGCCTTTCATTGCAGTGAACTCCTCTGCGATCCCGGAAAGCCTTATCGAAAGCGAAGTGTTTGGTCACGAAAAAGGCGCTTTCACAGGCGCCATCGGCGTCCGTCCAGGATGCTTCGAGTTAGCCGATGGCGGAACGCTTTTCCTCGACGAGATCGGGGAAATGCCCCTTGCACTACAGCCGAAATTGCTGCGAGTCCTGGAAGACGGGAAAGTCCGCAGACTCGGCGGGAAACAGGAATTCGAATTCAATGTGCGTGTGATTGCGGCGACCAACCAGGAGACAAACAATGCCATTCGGGAAGGCAGGCTTCGCGAAGACCTCTACTACCGTCTGACCGTGTTCACGGTTCATCTGCCCCCGCTTCGGGACCGCAAGGACGATATTCCGCTGCTGGCGCAGCATTTCATTGGCGAGTTCAACAAGAAACACAACACGAACGTCGGGGCACTCCGCGACGACGCGCTCGAAATGCTAATGACCTACTCATGGCGTGGCAACGTCCGCGAATTTCGAAACGTCATGGAGCGGGCTCTCATTCTTGCTCGCGGTGAATGGATTGAGACTTTCCACATGCCACCCTACCTGCGGAATCCCAGCGCCGAGTCTTCTACAAAGATCGTTTTGCCCCTGGGCATTACGGCCGCCGAAGCTGAACGCGAGCTGATACTGAAGACACTCGAGAAAACGGGCCAGAATAAGGCGGAAGCCGCGCGCCAGCTCGGCCTGGATGTGAAAACGATCCGCAATAAGCTCAAGGCGTACAAGATCGAGGAGTAATCGTGAAGCAGTCGCCGGCCCTGAAATACGTGTCGGTAATAATGGGGGTCGGCGTCTCGTATCTTGCTTTTCGAGTTCTCCGCCTCCGTCAGGCGAATCGCCGATTGGCTACTCGGATCGTCGAAGTCGATCAGATGAAGAAAGACTTCATTTCGCACGTCTCACACGAACTCAAAGCGCCCCTCGCTTCGATGCAGGAGACATCACACTTGATGTTGGAACGAATTCCAGGCCCGCTCACCGAAAAGCAGCGGCGGCTGCTTGAATTGAATCTGCAAAGCGGCAAGCGCCTGGCCCAGATGATCAGTAACTTGCTCGATCTCACGCGGCTTGAAGCCGGCATCGTTGAATATGAGATGCGGATAGCCGACATTGCCGACTTGATGCACAAGGTAGTGATTGAAATCGGCAACCAGGTGCAAGAGAAGTCGCTAAAGCTACTCACCGACATCCAGCGCGAACCGCTGATGGTCGAGTGCGATCGAAATCGAATGGTCCAACTGTTCACGAACCTTTTGGAAAACGCGCTGCGATTCTCCAGCAAGGACGGCTTCATCGGCGTTCACGTCAGATCCGTGAACCAGCTTCCCCGCATCCCCCAGCCCGCGCGCACAAGGCTGGCTTCATCCGATTCCGCACAAGGCTTCGCTCTGATCGGCGTTTCCGATTCCGGTCCGGGCATTGATGATGCCCATAAAGAGAAAATATTCCACACCTTCCATCAGATGAAGCAGGGCAAGAAGAGCCCTGGCGAAAGTCTCGGACTTGGCCTGGCGATCTCCCGCGCCGTCGTGGAGGCCCACCATGGAACCATTTGGGTCGAAGATGATCCCGCAGGCGGCGCGATCTTCTTCGTCTTGTTGCCGTGCGCCGCGGCGAAAGCAGGGGGTCAGGGGTCAGTGGGGACAGACTCCGATCTCCGGCCGGAAATCGGAGTCTGTCCCCACTGACCCCTGATCCCCTACTTCGTCTGCCACGCCCAGAAGGCCGTTTGATTGCCGATCGTGTGCACTACCTTCAAGTCGAGATTTGCGAGGTGGGTCAATTCTTCCAGAGTCTTGTCTTCCGCGATACACAGGACCCGCTGTTCGCCTGCCGTTGCGTGGATCAGGTCCTCGGGAGAAAAGACCGCACGAACACGGTTGAACCGGTAATATTGCAAGCCATATTCGGCCCATCGAGGAGGTTTGTACATCAGAACGGTTTGATGGTCGGAGACGAATTCAGCCAGCGCGGGTTTCCAGGGCCGCATTGTGTCGGTGAGATCGAACCTGGGAAAGACCATGGTGGTTGCAGTGATCACAATTCCCAGGATTGCAGCGGTATTGAAAAACGCCAGAAACATGGGCCTGAGCCACAGTGCCATCACCGATAAAATGCCCGCCATCAAAAAAGTGATCGTCGCGATGAGTGTTCCACTCACGTGAGGATCCATGTTCAACGTGTTCCCATAAAATCCAAACGCAACGCCGATAAAAACCATCGTCCCCGCTTCAATGAACACCGCAACTTTGTAAGCCCGGGAGACCGGCTGCAGGAGCTCTTTGGCAAGAAGCAATGCAATCGGCGGCGCCATCGGCAGGATGTAGCCCGGCAGTTTGGATTGCGAAAGCGAAAAAAAGACGAAAGGCACGATAGCCCACCACGCGAGGAGATGTTCGTTTTTCGTAAAGCCACCGCGTAACGCGGGAATGAGAAGAAACGTCCACGGAAGCGTCAACAGCAATAGAACGGGAACGAAAAAGTAGAACGGCCTTCCATGCCCATGAATGGTGGTTGTAAAACGCTCGATGTTCTGGTTAATGAAAAAAACGCCAATGAAGTCGCGTCCGTTGGCGATCGTGCAAAGCAGGAACCATGGGGCTGCGACAGCCGCCGTAATCCACAACTCCCAGGGATGCCACGTGCGCCAATCGTCCCATTTCCTGCGCAGCAAAAGAAATCCTCCCAGCGAGAGCGCCGGCAAGAGCAGCGCTACCGGACCTTTGGCAAGCACTCCCAATCCGAGTGCGGCATAAAAGGCATAGAACCAGAAGCGCCGCGGAGCCGGATCATTGTGCCCGAACAAAAAGAACACCAAAGCCATGGTGAGGCACGCCGAGAGCAGCATATCCATGGAGGCTGCGCGGGCGAAGGCAAAAAACCCGATCGAGGTTGCGAGAATCACTCCCGCTAAAAACCCGATGGAGGCATCCCGAAGTTTTCGCCCACACCAATAAACGAAAAAGACGCAGATCGTCGCGCCCAGCGCGGAGGGAAATCGGGCGCCTGCTTCATTGATGCCGAAAAGCTTGTAGCCGGCGCAAGCGAGCCAATACATCAAAGGCGGTTTCTCAAACCACGGCGTACCGTAGAGACGAGGCGTAATGTAATCGCCGCTCATCAACATTTCGCGCGCGATCGCAGCGTATCGCGGCTCGTCCGGTCCAATCAAACCAATATCACCGAGCCGGTAAAAGAAAAGGACGTAACACATCAGGGCCAGAATGACGACGATGATGTGGTCGGAGTACCGACGTAGTGCGGGTCTCATGCCTTTTAAAAGTATGTGAAAATATCACGGATGCACGGGAGCTTTAAAGAAATCATCGAGTACACGCTGGCTCGCCTGCTCCTCCAAACCTTCGGGCTTATGCCACGACCCATGGCCCACCGCGCCTCCAGAATGCTGGCCTGGCTTGGATTTCACCTGGCCCGCCGCCAGCGCCGGGCAGGGATTCAGAATCTTCGAATGGCCATGCCAAGCCTCTCAGATAAGGAACGCCGGCGAATTCTGCGCGGATGTTTTCAAAATCTTGGACGCCTTCTGGTCGAGTTCAGCCATTTTCCCGAGCTAAGCAAAGGCAACATTTCGCAATACGTGTTTCATGACGGCCTCGAGCATTATCTGGAAGGCTTACGCCGCGGCCGTGGAATTATTTTTATGACGGCCCATTTTGGAGCCTGGGAGCTAAGCTCCTTTGCGCATTCCATCTACGGTTATCCGCTGAAATTCATCGTCCGCGCGATCGATAATTCGAGAGTCGATGATCTGATTTCCCATTACCGCACCATGGGTGGCAATCGACCGATTCAGAGGCGAAGCGCCGCCCGCGACATTCTCAAAGCGCTCCGCCAAAATGAAGCTGTCGGAATCTTGTTCGATCAAAACACGACGCGAGACGAAGGCATTTTCGTAGACTTCTTCGGCATTCCCGCCGCAACCACCACCGCTATCGCCACCTTTGCCCTGCGCACCGGAGCAGCCGTGCTGCCCGGATTTTTGATTTGGGAAGAAAGCCAGGGAAAACATCGGTTGCGATTCGATCCGCCGGTGGAATTACTTAATACGGGTGACCTTGCCCGTGACGTCCTCGCAAACACGCAGATATTCAATCATATTCTGGAGGGTTATGTGAGGAAGTATCCGGATCAGTGGCTCTGGATTCATCGGAGATGGAAGACCAGGCCGGAAGGCGAGAACTCGATTTATTAACTGTCAAATCATCAATAACCTTTAAGATTACCGCAATGGCTGCCCGTACACCATGCTCTCCAGCCGCGCGATTCTCTCCTCCATTGGAGGATGCGTGCTGAAGAGGTTCATCAGTCCGCCGCCGCGGAGGGGGTTGACGATGAACATGTGAGCTGTAGCCGGATTGGCGTCCAGAGTTACGCGTTGCGAGCTTGCCTGGAGCTTCCGCAGGGCGCTGGCCAGCGATAGAGGATTCCCGCAGATTCGCGCCCCTGTGGCATCGGCCTCATACTCGCGTGAACGCGAAATGGCCATCTGAATCAGCGCTGCGGCAATCGGAGCAAGGATGATCATCGCGATTCCTCCGATCATGCCGCCCGCACCTTCGTCATCATCACGCCTGCCGCCTCCGAAGATCATCGCCCACTGGGCCATGTGCGCGAGCATACTGATCGCGCCGGCGATTGTTGCCGCAATGGTTCCAATCAGGATGTCGCGATTGCGCACGTGACCCATTTCGTGAGCCATCACACCCGCCAATTCTTCTCTCGTGAGGAGGCGCAGAATGCCCTCCGTGGCGGCAACGGCCGCGTGATTCGGGTTCCGGCCTGTGGCGAAAGCGTTCGGAGCATCCGACGGAATGATGTACACCTTCGGCATCGGCATATTCATTTTCATCGCCAGGTCTCGCGTCACGCTGTACAGCACTGGGGCTTCAGCTTCCGACACTTCCTTCGCGCCATACATGCGCAGGACGATCTTGTCACTAAACCAGTAACTGAACATGTTCATGACCATAGCGAACATGAACGCCATTATCATGCCCTGCCGGCCACCGAATGCTCCGCCTACGAAGACAAGCAAAACGGTCAATCCGACCATGAGAACGACTGTTTTTGTTGCATTCATCAAATCACTCCTTTGGTCCGTTCGGCGCCAAGGCTGTGTGCCAGCAACTCAACCGGGTGTACGACTTCAAGATGCATCCCAAATTTCTGAGCGCCGTACCTGAACTGAAACATGCATCCCGGATTTCCGGTCGCCAATACATCTATATGCGCTTTTTGGATTTTTTCCATCTTTCGGTCCAGGATCTCCATCGACAGCTCATTCTGGGTAATGTTGTAAATTCCCGCACTGCCGCAACATTGATCTGCGCCCTCGATTTCGACAAACTGGATTCCCGGAATTGCCTTTAATAGCGTTCGAGGCTCTGTTCGGATCCCTTGCCCATGAACGAGGTGGCACGGATCATCATATCCGACACGCCGTTCCATCGGGGTTTTTAGACGCTCGAAAATTCGAGTTGAAACCAAAAACTCCGCAATGTCCTTCACCTTGGACGAAAACGCCTCAGCGCCATCGATCAAGAGCGGGTATTCCTTGAGCATCGCGCCGCAGCCGGAAGCATTAATAATGATGGCGTCAAGCTGCTCGATTGGAAATGCCGCAATGTTGGAGCGGGCCATCTGTTTTGCCGTGGTTCTCAGGCCTGCATGATTGGCCAGAGCACCACAGCAGATCTGGTTGCCGGGGACAACAACGTCGTAGCCCGCCGCCGTCAGAAGCCGGACCGATGATCGGTTGATCGAACCAAGCATCGAATTCATGACGCAGCCACTGAAGAACGCGACGGTGCCTTGTCTCCTGCCCTCCGCTCGATAGTGGCTATCCCGTGCGAGGCCGCTCTCCATTCCGATGTCGGGCATGAGCGCTTCCGCAGCAGCCATGCGCGGCGCCACTCGGCGTAGAAGCCCACTCTCTCTCACAAACTCCTGAAGGCCAGAGAGCAGGTACAGTTGCAACATTCGAGCGGCGAACTGAAACCGCCACGGATAGGGAAACACGTGTTTCAGCACGAGGCGCGAGATCCAGGCCGTGGAGCGCTCGTCGACAATTTTGCCCCGCATCTCTTCCATCATGTGGCCAAAATGCACGCCGGACGGACATACGGTCTCGCAGGCGCGGCAGTCCAGGCAACGGAACATATGTTCCACAAACGAGTCCGTGATTTTCGCCCGGCCTTCATCATACGCCCGCATTAGATAGATCCGGCCGCGCGGGGAATCCATTTCGTTGCCCAGCACGCGATAGGTTGGACACGAAGACAGGCACAGCCCGCAATGGACGCAGTCCAGATACAGCGGCGCCTTCTGTGCGTCTTTGTGGTTAATTTCGTTCCCCGTCAACATGACGTCCTGCATTCAACCGGCCCTCGGGATCAAAGGCCTCCTTCATTTTTTTCATCAAGTCGTATTCGCTATCGGTCAACCCGAACGTCCCGATCCTCTGCCGCACTTCGAGAGGCGCTCTCTCGATCACAGCCCGATATTTGTTGCGAACGCGGCGAATCTGTTCAGCCCCGGAAACTTCCATGAGCACGATGCCATTCAGTGCATGTGCGATCCAGGCGGCCGGCCGGTATTCTTCTATTATTTCACGCACGTTGGTTGGAAGTCCTACGACTCGCAAAACAACGGGCCCCAATCGAGCGTATCGGGCCCGAAGCCTTTCCCAGGCGGCCGCTTCGTCTTCCGCTTCCAATAGCGTCCAGTCTCCAGACGGCAGATTCTTCAACTGCCAATCCACAGCGCGCGGATGTTCGCCGAACCGCAACCACACCTCGTTTTCCGGACCGGCCCATTCGCAAGAAATGGGCTGCAGAGCATTCTTGCGTACGGACGAAATCAACTGAGCTGCTTCACTTCCGTCAGCGGCGCGAGCAATGGCCGTTGCCGTCCTGGCGAATTTGGCCCTCAACTTTAAGCTGACCTCAACGATGATGACGAGCGTGCCCAAAGAACCGGTGTACAGTTTCGGTAGATCGTATCCGGTGACATTCTTTACCACGCGGCCACCGGCCTTTGAAATCTGCCCATCCACGTGAACAACCTTCATGCCGATGATCCAATCCCGAATCGTGCCTACCGCGCGAAATGGTCCTTGTGCATTGGCCGCAGCAATCCCACCAATGGTCGCTTTCACACCATTCCACGGATTGAGTGGCAAAGATTGGTTGTTCTCCAAAAGGGCGTGCTCCAGTTGTTCGAGCGTTATGCCAGCTTCCACATGGACCGTCAGGTCCGCCGGATTGTATTCGGTAATTCGCGAAAGCCGCGTCAGCTCAACGGCGCAGTCGGCGCGCCGGAGTGGATTTCCGAAATACGTCTGGGTCTCTGCCCCAATCGGAACGATCGCACCCTTTTCCGCACAGAGGGCCTGCGCAAGTTCTTCTATGGATTCCGGCCGTAGGATCGTGGACGGCGAGAGATTGTCAATGATCGGGTGAGGGTTCAGGATTGGCTCCAGGTTAGGCCGAACACAGCGCGGAACACGTAATCCCCTCCTGGGACAGCAAGCTGATCATTACCCACAAGTCGTCCGAGGGGATTATGGTTTCTCACCAAGCAATACCTCATGAACTCTCTTTGCGATTTCAGCCGTACTGGTTGTGGTGTGCTTTCCGATTTCGGTGCAGCTGCGCCGGGTTGGAAAGATTTTGGCGGGATTCAATAGGGCATCGGGGTTAAAGACGCGCTTCACGCGCATCATAGTATCGAGATCCGATTCTGTGAAAACCATCCCCATAAAATCCTTCTTCTCATAGCCGATGCCGTGTTCACCGCTCAGCGAGCCGCCCACGTCGACGCACAGCTTAACGATCTCTTCGCTCATGCTGAAAATTTTGCTGACGTGGTCCTGGCGGCGGCCATCAAAGAGAATGAGCGGATGAAGATTGCCGTCGCCGGCGTGAAACACATTGGCTACGGGCAGGCCGTACCTTTGGGAAATGCGATCGATCGCGACCAAAACTTCGGGCAGACGCGTGCGCGGTATGACCGCATCCATCGTGATCATGTCGGGACTGATGCGCCCCATGGCGCCGAACGCGCCTTTCCGGCCTAGCCAGAGACGGGCGCGCTCTTCATCGTCTTTAGCAATCCGAACATCGTAGGCGCGATTCCGGCGGCAGATCTCGGCGATTGCGTCCGAAGTTTCTTCCAGGCCATCGCGGAAACCGTCGACTTCGATCAGCAATGCAGCGGCGGCGTCCCTGGGATAACCGGCTCTATAGACGGATGCCTCGACCGCCTCAATCGTTTTCGCATCCATGAACTCCAGAGCCGAAGGCACAATGCCCGCAGCAATCACATCCGAAACACACTGACTGCATTCTTCGACCGAATGAAATGCGGCGAGAAGCGTTTTCACCGCCTGGGGCTTGGGCAGAAGCCGAACGGTAATCTCGGTAACGATGACGAAGGTACCCTCCGATCCGACAATGGCGCCGAGCAGGTCCATGCCGATCGCTTCGCCCGAAGGGTGCCCGAAGCGAACAATCTCACCTTTTGACGTGACCGCCTCGATTGCAAGAATGTGATTCGTCGTCATGCCGTACTTCAGACAATGAGGCCCGCCCGAGTTCTCTGCGACGTTGCCCCCGATACTGCATGACATTTGGCTGGAAGGATCCGGTGCGTAATACAAACCGTAAGGCGCAACTGCCTGAGAGATGTGGATGTTCACCACTCCCGGCTGCACGACGGCCATAAGGTTCTCCGCATCAATCGATACAATCCGATTCATCCGTTGAAGCTCGATGATGATTCCACCTTCGATCGCCAACGCACCGCCGCTTAATCCCGTGCCCGCCCCTCGAGGCAGAAAGGGAATGCGATGTTCATTCGCAAGCCGGACGATTTGCGCAACCTGCTCGCTGGTTCGCGGCAAAACAACGACATCCGGTTTGTTCCTAAACAGCGTCAGCGCGTCGCACTCATAGACGAGTAGCTCAGTCTCGTCATCGATCACAGCCGAAGGGCCGAGAATCTGCCGCAGTTTATCGATGAGTTTTCTATCCACGGCTTTTCCGCTGCTCCTTCAGAATCCGGATCTGCTCCTTGACGAACTCGACCTGGGGAAAAGTTGGATTGGCCTCGACGAGCTTCTCCCAATACTGCAGGCAGGCTTCGGGATCATTTTTCCCATGCAGCATCGTGATGCCCATGTTGAAAAGCGTGCGAGGATTATTGGGATCCAGCTCCAGAGATTGCTTGAACTGGGCAATCGCGTCATCGAAGCGATTCTCATAGAACATGGCCGTCGCGAGGTCCGTACGGACACTCGCGTTACTCGGACGCAGTTCCACTGCTTTAGCGTAAAGGCCGATCGCCTCCTTGAAATTCTTCTGTTCGAAGTGGATGTTGCCAAGCTCCACAAGTGCCTCAACGTTCTTCGGATTATTCTTGATCTCCGTCTGGAGTTGCTGGACGCGGGCCAAGTCCACCGGGGGAGGCTGCGGCTCCGATGGCTGACCCGACACGGAGCCTCCAGACGCACTGACGTCTTCCACCGGCAGCGGTATCGCACGGACCACATCCGGCGCTCGTTTTTTCGTCCAGGTATATAGCGCGGCAAATCCGATCAGAAAACCCATCAGCAGAAACGCCCATGCTTGCTTACGCATGCCCCGATAATACCATTCCCCCTCTTGTGACGTATTAATGAAGCAAACCGATATTCCCCTCCTTGAGAAAGGAGGGGTGGCTGCGCCACAAAAGAAAATGCTGCGAAGCCACCGCAGCAGGCGCAGACGGGGTGGTCAGTCATGACAACCATCTCTGTTATGACCACCCCGTCCGCGCACAAAAGTACTGAATAAACCTCGATAAACGTCATCCGGGAAAGGAGCTCCGTGATGGCGCGAGCGCATCAGATCGATCACAGCTGTGTGAAATGAGAGATTGATTGGTGTCTGAATTTCCACGGCGAGAACCACGGAGAACCCGGCAAATTGTCTCCCGATCTTACGAAGTGACGGATTATCCAGGCGCTCAACGAGGCTCACCCGGACGGCGCGCGTGCCTTGCTCGAGGATCATGTTTATTCCGTCGTCGTTGGAAACGATCCAACCCTGCTTGCGGATTGCGTCGTGGGCTGCGCGGAGAATCGGGCCGGCAAGATTCAAGGGCCGGCCTTTGGCCCGCTCCTGATCGTATCGGCGCCGCTCGGCCGACTCGCCCAATACGGAGTATGCCTGGTTGATGGCTGCCATTTGAGCAGCCGCGTCAGGAGTAGGATTCCGGTCGGGATGGTAGCGCATGGCAAGCTCTCGATAGGCTTTGTGGATCTCCTCGGTGCTTGCCTCAGACTTGATTTGAAGCAATTCATAATAATCGGCTGCCATCACTCACTCCCGAAGCCACAGGTGCGGTAGGCCTCCGCCACCGAAACCTCACCCGCAAGCGCCAGATCTACGGCCTGTCGCGTCATGGTCATAAGGCCGCTGTCGCGGGCCGCGCGGCGAATCTCGAATTCCGTTCCGGCGAGAAGCCGGTCGCGTAGTGGACCACGGATCTCCAGGAACTCATAAAGACCGATGCGGCCCCGGCTGCCGCTGAATCGGCAATGGGGGCATCCCTTGCTCTGCCGGAGTTGAGACTGCTGATGTTCTTTTATGGACAAGCCCTCGAGGTAAATCGGACGGGGGAAATCAGGCTCCGTGCACGAACGGCAGTTGAGGCGTACTAACCGTTGACCGATGATTCCAATCAGAGCCGATACAACAATGGTGCGGTCGACCTCAAGCTCGGACAATCGAAAAAGAGCAGAAACACTGTCGGTCGCATGAACTGTGGACAGGACAAGGTGGCCGGTCATCGCCGCATGAAAAGCGGTATGCGCCGTGTCGGAATCGCGAATCTCGCCCACGAGAATCACATCCGGATCCTGCCTCAGGATGGATCGGAGGGCTTTGGCGAAGGTCAGACCTGCTTTGTCATTCACCTGCACCTGACTGATGCCGTCGACCTCATATTCGATGGGATCTTCGATAGTCACGATATTCAGCGGTTCCTGACGAATCTCGTTCAGAAATGCGTAAAGCGTCGTTGTCTTGCCGCTACCTGTCGGGCCTACCGCCAGCAACATTCCTTGGGGCCGCCGAATCATCGCATGCAGGCGCTCCCCAATGGCCGGTTGGAACCCAAGCTGCGAGAGCGTCATCAGGGACCGGCCCCGCCGTAATAGTCGGATGACGATCTTTTCGCCCCACCGGGTTGGAAGAACGGAAACGCGTGTGTCGATCCGGTTGGATTCTTCTGCCGTGATGTGGCCGTCCTGCGGAATTCTGCGCTCGCTGATGTCGAGCCGCGCGAGAACTTTGATTCGCACAACCAGGCTCTCGTGCATCCAACCCGGGATTTCCAGGTGTTGCTTGAGCAAGCCGTCCACACGGTAGCGAACTCGCGTCGCGTCGCGGCCGGGCTCGATGTGGATATCGCTGGCATCCAATCTCGCTGCTTCTTCAAAAATCAGTCTCTGGATACGCACAACCGGCGGATGTTCCTCGGCTGGCGTGCGCGGTTTTTGTCGCTCGACGATCGCTGGTAATTGAGACATGTTTCACTTGAAGGCGGGTTTGGGTGGCGGGCAAACCTATGACATCACACGGACGGGAATGCGTCAATAGATTAGAGGAACGCCGGTTAGAGGAACGCCCGCGACTATGGACCGTGATGATACGGCAACTCCGAGTTGAGATCAGATCGGTAAACGCTGCGGCGTTCATCGCGAGTTACCGCTACCGACTGAGTCGGACTAAGGCTTGTTCGGAAATGGCCGCGGCATCCCATGCTTCCACTCGGGTAGCACATATCCATCACGATTTGGCATTTTGATCTGCGGCAGACTCTGAGCGTCGACTACTTGGTCCTCCGGAATAACACCGCTTTTGTAGAGCAGAAAGGCCGTCAGAGCGTATACCTCGTTGGGTTTTAGCGTTTCCTCCTTTGAGAAAGGCATGCCGCGATTGATGTAATCCCATATCGTGGTCGCATATGGCGAGTGAATCGCCATTACATTTGCCCCTCGGATACAAGGTGAGAGACAAGGCGGCTGCTTACCAGGCGCGGGCGTCGTGCTTTCGCTTCTTATTAACTCAGGAGCCCGGCCTCCGGACCCTGTTGCGCCGTGGCATGCCGCACACTTCTGGGCATAGAGCGGCGCACCTTCCTTGGCGGTTCCGCTGCCCGGCGGGAGTTCCTTTCCGGTAGGACTGATCGCGATATCCCAGGCACGGATTTCTTCTGCGGTTGGAGTCTTTCCCAAACCATACGTGGGCGATTGTGCCCACCCAGCGTGGCAGAGCCCGCCCGTCACCACAACGGCGATCACAAGCAGGAGAAGGCTACGCAAGCGCATTGTACACGCTCCCGTCGGTGGCCACCCTCCACGGCACGATGGTATTGTCGGAGCCTGGCACACCGTGGTTGTGGTAATAGTCTGGAGGCACGTTAAAGACCTTGGCGACTTGGGCTCGTGTCGGTTGAACCTGGCCCAGTTCATCGGTACAGCGTGACATGAGCACACACTCTTGTCCTTCCCACTTCCAGTTCATGCCGAACCGGGTGTGCGCCATTCGGTGTACCTCCCCTCGAATCTCAGCGTCTTTCCAGGTGTGGCCGCCGTCGGTGGATATATCCACCTTACGAACGGCGCCCCCGCCGGACCAAGCCAGGCCAGTGATCTGGTAGACTCCGTGCCCGGGCAGCTTCTGTCCCCCGGACGGAAACGTGATGACCGATTTCGGTCCCCACTGGAAAGTCAGCGCGGCGACTTTCGGGTCTTTGGAGATGTGCCCGTAGTCATTGTAGGTCATGTAATACCGGTCCACCACCTTCAGGCGTCTCAGCCACTTGGTGTTATAAATTCCTTCGAAGCCGGGAACGATCAGCCGCACCGGGAAACCATTTTGCGGACGCAGCGGCTCACCATTTTGGCCATACGCCACGATACAGTCGTCCATGGCCTTCGCCAGTTCGATGCTCCCCGCCCCTTTAACCTCTTCTGATCCTTCTGAAACGACCCAAGACGCTCCCTTTTGCACGCCGACCTCTTTAAGCAACAGAGATAACGGCACTCCGGTCCATTCGCTGCAACTGGTCAAGCCAGTCGTTTGCTGAACTGTCTTATGTTCGGGCTTCCCACGGTTTCCCAGGCACTCGAGAAAATGAATGCGGGATACAGAAGGAAAGCGCTTCAACTCTTCCAGAGTAAACTCCAGCGGCCGGTCCACCATGCCGTGAATCAAGAAACGATACTCGCCCGGATCGATTTCCGGAACAATGGCGCCACGGTGGGTGCCCACAAAGTGGAGCGAGGATGGCGTGATAATCCCAACGGAATCCTGAAGCGGAGTCAATACGTGAAACGTAAGTCCAAACTCATCGGGCGAAGGTCTCTCGAGCACGGGTACCCGTACCGATGTCACGAAATGGGATCGCTCGCCATAGGCGATCTCATCTTTCAGAGAGCGCTTTGCCGGTACCGGTGTCTGACCGGTTGCGGACTGTATCGCTCCCATGGCAGCCACCGCGGCGCTACCCTTTAGAAATTTTCTTCGACCAGCTTTTTTTGAGTCCATGGATCTCTCCTTCGCACCTATCGTCCACTTCCTGCCCCGGATGCACCTTCTGGAAATTTCGGATTGCAGGAATGTATGACTTCTCCGCGGCCCCAGTCAATAAGAATGCACCGTCCTGTTGGGAGGGCTTCCGGCCACTGGCCTTCTCACATTGATTTCTTGCCTAAGCGTTTGCTCCTTGCGGTGGCGGCGTGTTGTTGGCCACGGCTGCAGGCTGCAGATTTGGAGCGGTTGGCGGTCTGAAATATGTCAGGGCCGCGGCGCCGAAGCCAACCGTCCACGCTAAATACTCAATCAGCACGCCGACGACGAGTAACGGCAGGGCAATAAAATTCACTCCGAATGCTCCCAGAAGTCTCGCCAGCAGGATGGGGAGTAGCAAAAACACAATTCCCAAAACCGTTGTGAGATACGGGCCAATGTTCGTCCACCCGACACGAGGACCGATCAATCCGCCAACTCGAGTAGCAACGCCCGTAAATCCGATCAGGAATACGACAAGAAGAGCAAGCACGGCAAATGGCACAAGCAGGAGAAGCGGGATTCCCAATATTGTGATGACGAGCAATACAACCGTCATAATCAGCAACGGCACAAACAGCAACTCGGCGACGAGACCAGTCAATCCAGCCTTCACAGGTTCAGCAGCAGCGCGGTCGCCGATTCGGTTTGCGACCTCTCCGGCCACCAGCATAACAATGCAGCCAAATACGATGAGCATTACCACGCGCACCAGCGTGCTTACAGCACCGAGGAATGGCAGCATGCCGCTCCAGAATATTCCGCGATTTCTCAGAATCTCTCCGAATGTGGCGCCCGGGCCGACACTCACTTCGTTCACCTCGCCTCCAATACTCGCACCTGGATCGCGTAACAGCGTGCCTCCAACAACCGCGACATCGCCCGCGACATTTGCCTCGGGGCCGAGCGCCAGCCTTCCTCCGATGACGACCGCATCGCCATCCACGTACCCATCGATCTGGCCATTTCCTCCGAAGACGACGAGATCTCCATTCACGACCTCATCCCGAGCAACGGTAACGTCGCCGAAAACGCGGATGACATCGTCTTTCTGGCGACCTCGCCGTGACGCAGCTCCCGTCCGGTCTCGCCGCGGAGTGATCTGTGAAGGGTCCGGATTTCCATCCGCTGCGAAAAGCGTCTGCCGTTCGGACGGGGTGAGATACGAAAGCTGCAGAATCAGGTCCGCGTCGGCGCCAACCCGCGTGCGCAGTTCGCCACCCGTAACTTCAGCGCCGTTCAGGGCAACCGTATTGCCGGAAATCTCGACAGATACGGTCCGGTTCTTGTTTTTGGGGGACAGGACGATGCCATTCTGGATAGGAAGCACTGTGTATCGCTGCTCGATCCGCGTTTTCAGCTCTTCCTTGCTGACGGTTTGACCCTGTCCGAACACTGGCATATGCACAAAGGTCAAGACCAGCACCAGCACCCACGAACGTTGATGTAATAACACTTTATGACTCCTTTATCTTGCTTCCATAAGCCGCTGAGCGGCCTCTTTACGAGCAGCCGATGCTCCTACGTTGTGATGACGATACAAAACGCGTGAGTGCGGCGAGACTGAGGACGCTCAGAACCGCCAAAACCACGACCGTGCTCAACATCTCCGGTGAACTGAGGACGGCTGTGAAAACTCGCGCCGCACGCTCCATCCATCTCCACATACCCACCATGAAACTGACCGAATGGATCGCACGCACGCCGCCCTGGACAACCAGGAGAAATATCCGCCCACCAAGGAGCTGTACGAATCCCGTTGTCCACAATAGGGCCCAAACTCCTGCAGCGGCTACCGCACCGGAAAGACCTGCAATGATGGCGGGACGCCGCGCACGAAGCCTGCGTCTTCCGGTCGGCAAGGATGCCTGGCACACGGCAGTGATGACCCGTTGCGAGAAATCGTGTCGAGGTGACGAGCTTGGAAGCAGGCGAGCCAGCGTTCGGAATGCCGCCTCGACGTCGTCATCGGCGGCGTTCCGGTTATCCAAGGTCTGTAGCGCCCGTTTGATCTCGTCGCTCGGTTCGCGCCGTTTTTCAGTCATGATGTGCTCCAACCTCGTCGCCGCAAGTAATCCGCAAGATCCTTGCGCGCTCGATGCAAGGAACTCTTAATGGTGCCGACCGGCAAGCCCGTGACTTCCACAATATCTTCAAGCGTGAGCTCCTGTTCATATCTCAATGTGATCAGTTCCGCATAATCCGGCCGCAACTGGCGAACGGCCTCGTCCAGCACCGCAGCCAGTTCATGCTGTTCTGTAACGCGATATGGCGTTTCCGCATCGCGTCTTTGCTCAAGACAGTCTTGCGGCACCTCCTCGAGCGGCGTAGTTCGGACACCACTTCGCCGCACTTCATCAATGGCGGCATGATGGGCAATCGCCAGGAGCCAAGTCGAAAACTTCCTTTCCGCCGCATAGGTCTCCAGCCGAAGAAAAGCTTTCACGAATGTGTCCTGCGCCAGCTCCTCCGAGCGCGAAGGATCGCGAACCACCCGGAGTATCACGGAAAAGACCGGCCGCTGATAACGCCGAATCAGCTCATGAAAGGCACGCTCAGAGCCGGCAAGCGCGCCTCTAACCAGATCAGCATCTCTTTCCGCCACTCATTTACCATACGAGATCTACAGAGATTGCGTTGCACGCAATGTTGTGCGCCGATGGTGGGGCCGTTGAGTTGAACATGAACCAGGTCAAAGCAGTGTTCCCGCGAGGCAGCGCTGCCGATCAATAAGCAACGGAATGAGGGACTCGATAGGACATCGGACTTCAGACTCAAAAACAACGTTGTGGTCTACACATTTTTAAAGCGAACCACTGATCTACAATATCCCTTTCTAAGCGATTAGAAAACGAGGCGAATAATGGAATCAGCAGAGGACCGGGTTCAGAAAATCTTCGGAGAGCGGGCGGCGTTCTATACGACCAGCGCATCGCACACAGATCGACAGGTTTTGGCGAGAGTAATCGAGATGGCCCAGCCTAAACCGTACTGGACCGTTCTGGACGTGGCCACTGGTAGTGGCCACACCGCTTTCGCCCTCGCGCCTCATGTGCACTCCGTCATCGGAGTGGACTTAACTCCGCAGATGTTGGCTGAAGCCGAGCATTTACGACTCGGTCAGTCGCTATCCAACGTAACTTTTCAACTGGCCGACATCCATAACCTTCCTTTTGACGACAAAGCATTCGATCTTGTCACTTGCCGTCGTGCGGCGCACCACTTCTCCGACATTCGGCGCGCCTTAAATGAAATGCGGCGGGTTCTGCGGGCAGGAGGAAGGGTCGTCATTGATGACCGCAGCGTGCCCGAGGATGATTTTGTGGATCGATGCATGAATTTGCTCGACACATACCACGATGAATCACACATTAGGGAATATCGCCGGAGCGAGTGGGAACACATGCTGGAACAAGCTGGATTCTCAATCGAAGCCGTTGAGCCTTATGTGAAGCACCGGCCCTTGACCTCACTTACGGATGATGTATCTGAGGAAAACGTGAAAAAGATCCGAGAAACTCTAAATAATTTAAGCGGGCCACAGCGGGAGGCGTTCAACCTCATCGAGGAAGATGGTCAGCTTTATCTCAATCACTGGTTTGTGATGGTGTCCGCAGCGGTTTGAAACAGATCTTTCAACTTCTGTCGTGAATTGGTACTTAACTGGTAAACGCGAGGTCCCAATCGAAACTGCTCAGGACAAACCGGTCGTTCCTCCCCGCATTTCAGGGGACGCGTGGGCCGTTCCTAACGATCGCACTCCACATATCCTCTGCTCGCTGCACAGCGGCCGGCACATCGGCGGCCAGCATGAATCGCTGACGAACGAGATCGTCCGCTGCTCGCTTCACTTGTCGAATGTAATCTTCGCGGCTCGAGTATCGTTCGGCAATCGATCGCCGGGAATCCCCGGTTCTGACTCGATCCTCGCGAGTCAGCGGGAATGGGTCGAAGCTGCCGATCAATCCAGCCAAGTATTGCAGATCGCGCAATTGGGGTAGGGCCACGTTCCATCCCGAGTATGTCCCGAGCGGGACGGCAATCTCGAGAAGTCGAATGCCGGATCTATCGTTGCCGTCCGCATTCACCTGTGGCACGAGGATAGCGTAGCGGGAGCCAAGGGACGGAGGCTCATTCGAAATTATGTGTTTGCTATCGAACAGCGGGCCGTAGTCCATCCGCCACACCGAGGGCATGTAGGAGGCAAACGGCATCGACGGCGCGCGAGGAAAATCCACTGCGTCGAGCGGTACGAGTTCACCCGCCGCGATCGACGGGTATCGTGAAGCTGGAGGATCTGCCTCACCGCGCACCCATGCATCTAAATCGAGCAGCAACGCACGCTGCACCCAGCGCTGCTGCGCAAAATTCATATATTGTTTGAATTGCTGGCCGTTGCTGGGCGGAAACGCTCCACCCGAGTGCGGTGTTCCAGCGAGGAAATACAAACGCGACGTAGGCGCCAGCGGAGCGTCTTTTAAACCGTCTTCGGTGGTGTGCGTTAATGAGCCGGCTCGAGCCCAGTATTCCGTGGATGAAAACGTATAAAAGATCTTCGGCACGACCCGGGCCGCACGTGCCTTGCTGAGCAAGCCATCGTCACTGAACGGCGGCAGATCGACTGGACGCAGAATCGAAAGGACGGAGTTTCCTGCCTCGCCGGGTTTCGCGAATCGGTGATTAAAACTTCCTCCGCCGGCTCCGGCTGATGCAATCATTAGCCCATCAAATGCAATTCGCCCGCGCTCATCCGCGTTGAAGCCATCACGCACAAATTCTCGTAAGAATCGTCCGCTTTGCGAATAACCATATCCGACCACGCGCTCTAGATTTGCGCCATTTTCACGTAACGGCGAGGAACTTGGACCGTGCTTCAGGTACGCCACAAAATCGCGTATTGCCGCGAGTCCAAGACCCGCGACTGGCGAGCCTTTCGCGTTGTACACGGCCTCATATAGTCCCGCCGTCAAGTCACCCTGCAACCGGATTACACAACCATCCGGCGACAAATTCCAAGAGTCGCGAGCGAGCGTCTGTGGTTGTCCATCGATCCTGCTACGGAACGTCACCTTTGCATCGTCCCGCTTGGCCGCAGACGCGCAATAGGCAAGGCGGAACGCTGTGGTCGTGACGCCGCCTGTCGTGAAGATGTAACTCTCGCGAACAACGCCCTCAACATCCACGATCGGTGCTTGAAACGTGAGTCCTTGAGAAGGCTGCACATCGAATTGCCAGCCAAGGAACGCCACAGTGAATCCTTGCTCCAACAGGAAACGATCGCCAAGATCCCACGATTCCGGAGATAGATCACGCTGTCGCGCCGCGCTCATGAGGGCTAGAGACTGATCTTGCCCGCGATTGACGACTTCCAGGAAGACAGTTCCACGGGCTTGCCTTCCCTCCTTTGGCTTGAAAAACAGCAGGTCGCTGGAGAATTCGACCATCCCGTCTTTGTTCTTCGGCGCAAACTCGATGTCTGCAATGCCACGATTTGCCGGCAACGATGGATCAACGGTGAAGTACACTCGGCCTATCAAACGTTCGTGCGTCCCGGCGTCATCGCGTCTCCGAATCTCGACGCGAACAACCTCAGCGAGTGCAACCTGAGATGTGAGAACCACGAGAAGTGGCAACAACAGCCATCGAGCGCGGCGCATAGTTGTCCTCTTTTAGATGGGCGAGATCTTACACCAAATCACGGTTTCGCGCGCCCGGCCTTTGGCCACGCGCAAGTGGATATAACACCCAGACCGCGACAGTATCGGCGGGCAACATAGTGACGACCACCCTGTGAACCGCCTCCTTGGTGCACCGCCCGCCGGCTTTCGCTTCGGCGTAAATGGCCGATCCCACTGACGCGCCTGCAAAAGTTTGAGCTTCGCCTGTTTTAGCGATAAGCTGCGCGTTCATGAACTGCACGAGACGAGACTTTATCAAGATCAGCGCCGCAGGGCGGCGGTAGGATTTTGGCAATTTGCAACGGAGAGGGAGGGAATGGCCGCTCCCGCCCAATCGTCACGACTGGAGACCGCGCCGCGGTCTTATTGCAGCAGGGTTTCAGTGCCGGGCCTAAGATATATTAAGGAGGGGTTATGGCAAGGTTGCAGGATAGGTGTAGCAAGATGACGAGGGCAAACCTACTCGTCTTGACTGGAGCGGTGACGGCTCTGGCTCTACTTGGATCCGTGGCGCTATCGCAGACCAAGGCCACGGTGCCGAAGTTTGAAGTGGATCCATGGTGGCCCAAGCCGCTGCCGGAGGGGTGGATCACGGGGCGCCTCGGCAGTGTGTGTGTCGACTCCCACGATCACGTGATTGTCACCAACCGGCGCGACATCACCGAAGAAGAACAGGAAACATCAAAGCAGGCGCCATCGGTACTCCTGTTTGATCTTGCCGGCAACCTGGCCGGCTCCTGGGATGGCGATTGGGACAAGCTGCCCGGCGTCATTCACGGTTGTTACGCCGACGGCGACAACAATATCTGGATCACCGGCAACGGCGACGGCATCATCCAAAAGTACACCCATGATGGAAAACTCCTGCTCCAGATCGGCAAGCGCGGCGTTTTTGATACCTCCGACGGCACCAATAAAGGCAAGAGCCTGAATTCGAGTCAGACCCAATTCTTCAATCCAGCCGCCGTTGTGGTTGACCCGCAAAACGCTGACGTTTACGTCGCAGACGGTTACGGCAACCGCCGCGTGGCCGTGTTCGATCGTAATGGAAAGTTTCTAAGACAGTGGGGACGCCAAGCGACAAAGGAGGAAACCGGACGGGGTGATCCTGCAGTGTTTTCGCAGGTCGTCCATTGCATCACGATGAGCAACGCCGGCTTGATATACGTGTGCGACAGGCAGGGCGATCGAATACAGGTGTTCGACAAGATGGGAAACTTCCAGAGGAACATCTGGATCAGGACGGGAACCCAGACTCTGCCGGACCCACGCGGTACGGCATGGTGGATTGGTTTCTCGCGAGACAAAGAACAGAAATTCATGTACGTGATGAACGGCCGCAACGAGCAGGTTCACACCCTCGACCATGCCAGCGGAAAGATCCTCTCCACCTTCGGCCGTCCCGGCCATCAGCTCGGTAATTTCACGCATGGTCACACCCTGGCCCTCGACTCCAAAGGCAACATCTACATTGCCGAGACCGATTGGGGCCGAAGGATACAAAAGTTCAGGCTCGTAGAAGGTCAGTAGCAGGGAGCGTAAGAAATTCAAGCGGGTTGGAGCCGGTCCCTGGCGTCACGCCTCCCGAAGGGAGAACGGCATATGACGCATATGACGGAGGCGGTTGACACAGCGATAATTTTGATAAACACTATGGCGATAATTTCGATGAACACGATGAGGCGGTCGGTTCAGGCCCTTGGGCCCAACGCAATCTCGGGGAGGAAACTATGAATTCCAAGCAATCTGGCCGGAGACGGTTCCTGAAAAGCGCGGCGTTGGCTGGTTTGGCCTTAGGTGCGGAACGGTCCGCAAGCGCCCAGGGCGTGACGGATACGTCAGCTCCTGGAGCACAGCCTGGCACGTACGCCCACGGTCAGCCCGCGCGACTCGCGGCTCGCGCGGTCACACGGACGATCACGCACACGACCTACTACACTCCGCTGGCGGATTCTGTGGGTATCATCACGCCGGCCTCGCTGCATTTCATGCAGTCTCATTCCCGCCTGCCGGAGATCGATCCCGCCACGTACAGCTTCGTCATCCACGGTTTAGTGGAACGCCCCCTGGCATTCACCATGGAGGATCTGAAGCGCCTGCCTTCCGTCTCCATGATCCGGTTCCTCGAGTGCCTGGGAAATACGGGCCCGCGGCGCCATGCCAGCGAAGGAAAGAACTCGACTCCGGTGACAGTCCAGTACACGCACGGCATCATGAGCTGCAACGAATGGGGCGGTGTGCCGCTGTCGGTACTGCTCAAAGAAGTCGGCGTGAAGAAAGAAGCCAGTTGGCTGGTTGCCGAGGGGGCGGACGGAAGCAAGTACACCTACTGCATCCCTTTGACAAAAGCCATGGATGACTGCATGGTGGCCTACCTGCAAAATGGCGAGCCGTTGCGGCAGGAACAAGGTTTTCCGGCGCGGTTGTTCGTCCCCGGCTTTGGAGCCAACCACAGCGTCAAGTGGCTGCGGCGCCTCATGATTACGGATGAGCCCTACATGACGTGGGACCAAAGCGTGCACCACGCCGCGTCGCGCGTGGACTTGGGTAACAACTCGCGCTGGTTCAATTTCGTGTGGCCGCCGAAATCGGTCATCACACGTCCGTCGGCCGGACTCAAGCTAAACGCGCCTGGCTATTACGAGATTACCGGCTTGGCATGGTCGGGTTGGGGTAAGGTCCGCAAAGTAGACGTATCCGTCGATGGCGGCAAGTCTTGGAAAGAAGCAAAGCTCCAGGATCCAATCCTTCCCATGGCGCATACCCGGTTTAACTTCGACTGGACCTGGAACGGAGAAGAAGCGGTGATCATGTCCCGGTGCACCGATGACCAGGGCGAAGTGCAACCGACGCTCGCCGAGTTGAACCGGCACTGGGGCCGCACCGAGAAGGATCGCTTGGAACCGATCAGCAACACTCACTACTGGAATGCAATTCAACCGTGGAAGATTGCCAAGGATGGGAGCATAACCGATGTGCTATTCGCTTAGATTCCTCGTGCCATTGATCCTACTGGCAACCCCGGGAGTGGGGCTAGCACAACGCGCCTATAGCAATATAGGCCGGGCGCCGAGCCAGGAAGAAATCCAGAGCTTGGGCGTGATCGTCGACCCGTCAGGAAAAAACCTTCCTGCGGGCAAGGGAACAGCAAAAGAAGGCGCGGAGCTATACGCCAAGCAGTGCGCGGCATGCCACGGGAAGAGTGGGGAAGGTGGCGTGGCTGACCGTCTGGTGATGGGCAGCCCGGGCAACCCTCATCTCGGACCGTTCACGGATCAAGACAGGCACCCGGTGAGCTTCTGGGCCTATTCGACCACGGTGTGGGACTATATCAACCGCGCCATGCCCGCCAATCGCGGTGGTTCGCTGAAACCCGACGAAGTCTACGCGCTGACCGCGTATCTGCTCTACATGAACGGGATCATTCAGGAAACCGACATCATGGACGCGCAGAGCCTGCCGAAGGTCCGGATGCCCAACCGGGATGGCTTCGTACCGGCGATGCCGGTTTGGCCGCCGAACCCCAAAAAACCTAGTTGGTATTGATCGTGATCGACCCCCGTCATCGCAGTCATTAATGACTGGCTCGCACTATGCAGAAGCTGGCCGATGCGCCCGGAGGAAAGAACGAATCTGGCGGACGGCGAGCGGAATCCGCTCCTTGGGCTCTTTCCACGGGTACATGCTCACTTCGGCTTTTGGCGCGAGCATCGCGGTCTCCATAGCGACGGCGTACGGATGCGCCGGGATATCGTCCGGCAGGATCAGTACAGGCGTCTGGCAATTCCGCACGAAATCGCGTGTCACGGTGAAGACGAAGTCGGGGTTGGTGCGATACATCCTGGTCAGATATTTCTCGACCATCTCCATTGTGATGTCGGGCCGGCGCTTGACCAATTCCGGACCCCAGCCGGTCATGCTGCCGTCGTAGAGCAGCGTGGGCATCTCGGGACGGAACCCAACGGGCTGCGCCAAGACGGCGGCCACTATGCGATCAGGTGCCCGCTTCAGGAGGTTCCAAATGAAAGGACCACCGATGCAGAAGCCCATCACCATGAATTGCTTGATGCCCAGGTGATCCATCAGGCCGAGCTGGTCATCCGTATGTGAATCCCACGGCCGGTCGACCTCGAGCGGGCCGCCGGACTGGCCAGTATTGGCGTTGCGCAGGTCCGCCGCGATGCAGCGGTACTCTCCTTTGAACTCGTCGATCGCGTTAAATGGTCCAGTGCGTAGACCGGCGATCGCCGAGTTCAATCCGCCGCCGGCAATGAGCAACAACGGAAAGCCGGAACCGGCCTCTTCATAGTGGATGCGAACGGGGCCCTTCTCGTAGAAAGACGTGGCAGTTCCTTTTCCGGTCTGCTCAGCAAACACGCTCGGTGCTGCAGCCATTGCCGTCGCCGCGACACCCGTCTTCAGTATTTTGCGTCTGATCGGATCCATAATCGGCTTCCTCCTTAATCCTTGTTACTTGCCCTTTAGATGCTGCAGGTCAACATTGTTCTCGTTGCAGATGAATTCCATCAATTCCGTATCCGGCAACAACTGTGCGTGCTCGGTGACGGTCCAAGGCTTTGCATAGGCTTGAGGATCATCGATGGTGATCTCGATATCCATGTGGCCAAAATCCTTGCGCCGAAAACGCTCGATGACATGCAGGGCATCCGTGGTCGGCTTCCCCGCCTGATCCAGCCACGTCTTGCCGTTAAAGCCCTTAGTATCGACTACCAAAGTATCGCCTTCCCATTTTCCCGTCGAATAGCCCATCCAACTTGGAGTGAAGTCCTCTCCCAGCTCGCGGCCATCTAAAAAGATCTGCCGCCAGAGAGTGAAAGCTTCGTAAACAATGAGCACGAATGCCGGGGTTTGGACGATCTTCCACGGCGGGGGAACACCATCGATCCGCGGGACACCCTGAGGAAGGCAATTCGCATCCGGGTCCTCTCTCTCGTGTAAGCCGGTGGCGCGTTCATCGGCGAGTGCCTTAGCCCAGGATTGATACGGGACATCTGCCGCTGTGAGATCTTTCGCAAGGTTCTGGTTGTACCCACCGGTGGACGCCCAGATTCCGGACAGATCCGGCCGGCCATCAGGTAGTCGGGAAGCCGGCGCGTTAAGATTCGGTTTTCCGTCAGTCCCGCGCGGAATTGCGCCAGGGGGAACCTTCTTCCACTGTCCATGAACAGGCGCGCAAATCAGCGCCAGGAGCGCAATCGAAGAAGCGACCCGAAAAAAGCTTTTCAGGCTCGGTGTTGTCATTGTTGGCCTCGCACTTAATAGTTGCCCGAATTATACGAAAGTCTCACGTCTATGTCGAAGCGAGCCGGTGCGCCCGGAGGAAGGGTGTGCGAACGACACCTGCCTAGTGATGACCTGCCTAGTGATGACCTTGACTTGACAGGCCGACTAACATAGCATCCGCCTACGCAAATCCTGTCCATTGTTTGAGAAGGGGTTGAGTCTCGAGCCTGCCGAAGAGGAGACAAATCATATGACATCCGTTCAGCTTTCCCGTTATTGGCTGTGGACCTTGCTGGCGATCGCCGCATTGATAGCGCTCACGCCTTCACTCCTGGCCCAGTCCGCCGGTACCGGGGCGCTCACCGGAACCGTGACCGACGCCAGCGGAGGCGTCATCCCAGGCGTCGCGGTCAGCTTGTCCAGCACGGACACCAATCAGACCCGCAGCACAATCACAGGCGAAGCCGGTAGTTACAGGTTTGCCTTGTTGCCGCCCGGCACCTACGGAGTGAGGTTCACCATCGCGGGATTCAAGACCTCGGAGGTTTCCTCGGTGACGGTGCGCGTAACCGAGACACTCGTACTCGACCGGGCTTTGGAAGTCGGCGCGCAGAGCGAGCAAGTGACGGTCGAAGTCCAGACGGAAACTTTGCAGACGGCCACGTCCACGCTGGGAACCACTGTAGGCGCAGTTACCTTGAGCCAACTCCCGCTGAGCACCCGCAACTACACGCAGATTCTGGGCCTATCGACGGGTACTACTACGAGCGCCAACAACGCCACAGCCTTCGGCAAAGGTACCGGGAACATGGCCGTGAATGGCAACGACCCCGGCCAAAACAACTTCCAGATGGACGGCGTCAATGTCACCAATTTCGCCAACAGTGGAAGCGCCAATGATGCGGGCTTGTACGCCGGAATTGGAATACCAAGTCCAGACGCCCTCCAGGAGTTCAAGGTTCAGACTTCGACCTACGACGCCAGCTACGGGCGGAATCCAGGCGCGAATGTGAACGTCGTTACGAAATCCGGAACGAATCAATTCCATGGAACGGCGTTTGAGTATCTGCGAGACTCGATTTTTAACGCCAATTCCTTCTTCTACAATCGCGACAATCGGGCCAGCGCTACAACGAGGCAGATCTTGAACCAGAACCAGTTCGGCGGCGTCCTGGGCGGTCCTGTCATCAAAAACAAGCTGTTCGCGTTCTTCAGCTACCAGGGAACACGGCAAAAAAACGGAATTGGCTCGCAGGGTTTTACGACAGCCCTCCTTCCGCCGATTCCCGACGGCGACCGGCGGGCGCCCGGTTTCCGGACCGCTCTCGGGGCGGCAAACTGCCCGGCGAATCATCCCGGCGATACTAACTTCGGTACCTTTGGCGGTCCGAACGTGGCCTGCGACGGATCGAACGTCAATCCAGTGGCGCTGAATATTCTCAACATCAAGCTCGACGACGGCAGCTATTTCTTCCCGAGTTCCAGCACGTCGGGCTACCGGCAGACCGTTTTCAGCAGTCCGGCGATCTATAACGGCGATCAAGAAGTGGCCAACTTCGATTACGTGATGAACCCCAAGCACACTCTGTCGGGCCGCTACTTCTACACGAAAGATCCTCAAGTGATCCCTCTAAACGGGCAGCTGCCGGGAGCACCTACGAAGATATTGTTCTCCAACACCTACTCGGTCCTGAAGGCGACTTCGGTTCTGACCAACTCTTTGGTGAACGAAGCTCGCATATCCTACCAGCGAAATCTCTCCACGCAGAACGCGCCGGCGCCTCCCAATAGCGACAACTCGATTCTAGGAATTACGCCCATGAGTCCCGGCGTCACCAAACCGCCGGCCTTCACGATTCTTGCCGGGGGGTACGGAATCTTGGGAGTTTTTGGTCCTACTTTCAGCGTGACCAACCAGTACCAGGTGGCGGACCAGATTTCCTGGTCGCACGGGAAGCATACGTACCGGGCGGGCTTCGAGTTGGAGAGAAACGATTGGCCCATTCTCTGGTCGGGAGTCCGAGGAAATCTCTCTGTGGGAACGTTCAACGACCTGCTGGTCGGGGGTCCCGCCAACCCGCAGACCGGAACACCAGGCAACATTCAAGGTTGCCTGTTCTGCTCACGCAGCGCGGCCGGGGGAATCATTCATGGCTATAGCGCGCGTGGCGCCAGTTCTTACTTTCAGGACGATTTCAAGTACAGTTCACGGCTGACGTTGAATCTCGGCGTCCGTTGGGAGTACAACGGAGCGCTTACCGATAAGTATGGGAACCTCACTCAGACGTGGGTTAGCCGGATTCAGGCGGTGCCGATCCCTCCGACCGGACCGACCACTTCAGGACCCGGCGTGAGTCAGTGGGTGGTGCCGAGCAATTACACCAAATTCTATCCGCCGCCGCCGGACGGCATTCTCATCAACTCGAGCAACACACCGCTGCGCAAGCGAGCACCTCTGAGCAGTTTCGGACCGCGCGTCGGATTTGCCTACCAGGCGTCCAGCAAGCTGGTGGTGCGCGGAGGAGCCGGGATTTTCTATGACCGCGTCGGCGGGGACAGGATCGTGTATTCGGTGGAACAGGGCAATCCCTATGCCGCTACCGTGGACTTTAATCCGCAGAATCAGCAAACGCTGGCAAATCCCTTCCCATCGACACCGGCTCTGGGTACGTTCTCATCGCGGTGGGCCAATTTCGAGACCGGCCAGACCTCGAACTTGAACGTCCCATTCCTGGCCGAGGTTGTACACAACCCGCTGATCCGGCAGTACAACTTGGGCGTGCAGTATCAGTTTGCCGCGAACTGGGTGTTGGAGGTGGGCTACGTCGGATCCAGCGGCATCAATCTAATGAGCCAGTATCACAACAACAATACTGCTAGACTGGCGAGTCCGGAGCATCCGATCAACGGAATCACCACCAATACCATCGCCAACGTTCCGTTCCGCGTGCCTTACCTGGGTTACCAGGCCGTCGGCGTGCGGGGTACGGAATTCAATGCTGTTTCCAATTACAACAGCCTGCAGGCGACCGTGCGCAAGCAGTTCTCTCGCGGCTTCATGATCCAGGGCGCCTATACCTGGAGCAAGAACTTGACGAATCTGGCCAACAACCAGGCCAACAGCAATAACGCAAGCGACATGTGGCAGCAGTACGGTCCGGCGCAGTTCAGCCGTCCGCAACGCTTCGTGGTCAACTACAGCTACGATCTTCCCCTGGGGACGCACACTGGCGTAATGGAAAGGGTGCTCGGAGGATGGAATCTGTCCGGAGTCACCGTGGTGCAGGGCGGTTCTCCCATGACGATCGCTGATCCCAGCGCCGGGACGATTTACGGGACCGCAGGCAGCGGCTTCGCCGGATTCGGCCGGGCCCAGATGTGCCCGGGGATGACTTACGGGGACATCGCCACGCCGGGTGGAATCGAGCAGCGGCTGGGTGGCGCAAGCGGCGGCCCGGGCTATTTCAACAAGAGCGCGTTTTGCGCGCCGCCCGCTATCGGAAACGGAACGGACTACGGCAATTCGGGGACCGGTATTATTCTCGGTCCCGGCCAGTTCAACTGGGATGTGGCCATTTTGAAAAGGATCAGGATCCTGGAGAATCATTCGATCCAGTTCCGCACCGAATTCTTCAACGCCTTCAACCATCCGCAGTTCTCCAATCCGAACTACGGCCCTGGAGCCACATACGCCCTTCCCAACGTGAGGTCGGGGGCCTTCGGGCAGATCACGTCAACCAGCAATCCGCGCGTGATCCAATTCGCGCTGAAATACAGCTTCTAGCCGCTGGTCTCACCGATTCCGCAGACCCGGCCTATTGGAGAAAAGGCCGGGTCTTATTCAAGGTCGCATCGCTTTCAACGGGGCAAGTCACTCCTGAATCTCCTGGACGCGCGCGCGGGGTAGTAACTATGAAGAAAACATTTTCGCGAAGACAATTTCTCAGCGGCGCGGTGGCACCCGCCGCAGTTGCGGTGTCCAGTCAGGTTGTCGAGGCGGTTCAGACCGGCGGATCGAGCAACGTGCCGCCGGACCTGATCCTCACGAATGGACGTATTCATACGATGGATGCCCGGAACACCATCGCGCGTGTGGTCTCAATCCGCAACGGGCGATTCATGACTGTCGGTGATGCGACACCCCCGCGTGGGCGCGACACTCGCATCATCGATCTCAAAGGACGCACAGTCGTGCCAGGCATTATCGAAGGACACGTTCACATCGTCAGCCTTGCGAACCGGCCGGGGTATCACACAATCCTGGAAAACACGCGCTCAATTCGTGAAATACAGGAAACCCTTGCAGCGCGGCGCCGCGATGTGCCGGAAGGCCAGTGGATCACATCGATGGGAGGGTGGCACACCAACCAGTGGGTTGAGCATCGGCTGCCGACGCTTAAAGAACTCGATGATGCGGTACCTGACCGCCCAGTTTTGCTCTACACCAGATTCACTGGCCCGTGCGCGACCAACAGTTTGGGCAAGAAATTCTTCGACGCCGCAGATGCCACGCCGCCGGTGCATCCGAATATCAAAAAGGTGAATGTGGCCGCGAACGGACTCATCGCGGAAGCGGGTTTCGCCGGTGGAGGCGCATCTGCAAGCGCGCTTTTCTATCTGCGTCGCATGCAGACGTTTGAGGACAAGAAGCGCAGCACCATTGAGGCAATGAACTATTCTGCCAATCTCGGCCTCACCGCGCACCTCGACCAAGTGTTGTTTCCGACTCCCGGCCCGTTGCATCCCGATCAGATTCTTTCGAACCTCGATCAGTACCGGATGTACGATTCATGGCTCGCTCTTCATCGCGAAGGAAAGGCGATCGTCCGGCTCCAGATGAATTTTCTTCAGAACCAGAGCGACCCCGAGTTGCCCGAGCTCAAGGAACGCCTCCGAAATCAATTTCAGTTCTTCGGCGACGACATGATGATGACCGGATCCATAGGGGAATGGGCTGCACCCCTCGCAAGTGGCGAGGCATGGCGGCGCGCACAGCGGCTTGTCGGCGAAGCGGGCTGGCGGAATGAAAACAGCGTCCAGAATCTTGCAGGTCTCACACAGGTGGTCGAAGCGTATGAGGCCGTCAACAAGGAATTCAACATCACGAGTCTGAGATGGGTTGTGCATCACGTCCCGGTTGTCACGAAGGAGTTGCTCGACAGACTTCGCGCGCTCGGCTGTGGAGTGCAAATGGCGGCATTCCGATGGGTCACATCGAACGATCCGGGAATCGTCGTCGGCGCGCTGTTCCGCACGATCGTCGATCATGGAATTCAAGCAGGCATTCATGGCGACGGAGTTCACATCGCTCCGCTCAATCCGTGGCTGCAAATGTATTTCGCAACCACGGGCTTGAATTCATTCGGCCAGCGTGTGAACGCCGATCAGCAGATCACGCGCGAGGAAGCACTACGTCACTCTACTCGCGGCAACAGCTGGTTCCTTGGAATGGAAAACAAAATTGGTTCGATCGAGCCTGGCAAACTTGCGGACCTCGCAGTCCTGAACAAAGATTACTTCGCCTTAACCGATGAGGAGATCAAGCAGATCCGTTCCGTGCTCACGCTTGTCGACGGCAAGATTGTCTACAATGCCAGAGTCGTCGCGTGACGTTTATCGCTCGGTAATTAGCCCTTCTCGTCTTCCCAAGGCTTTCCCGGCCGCCCAGCGATCTGTTCCAGGCTGGCTGGCTTGGGCCGCCAGGGCTGCCCGAAGTGCTTGTCGACTTCGTTGCGGTAGCTCATCTGCGGGCCCGGATAGCCGACTAATTGCCAGCCGATCAGGCCGGCGTTGCCGCCGTGCATGGGGTCGCAGAACATGCCTTCGATGGTGTGCTGGCGCAGGAGCTGGAAGAAATGCGACTTCTCAATCGAGCGGAGCTTGGCGTCCTGATTGGCCGGCGAGAGGCTGGCGAAATCGCCTAGCATCGTGAGACCTTCGCGGTAGGTCTCGCTGGGACTTGCTTTGCCCTGGTAGCCGTGCTCCGGATAGGACTCGACCCACGGTCCCTTAGTGTAGCGGTACTTGTCGCGGCCGTAAGGGCCGGCGAGCTGGCGGTCGATGTAAATGACGACGTTGGCCTCGGTCGCTCCGGGACCGCTCGCGTCGCTC
>WNGL01001243.1_pt1 | contig 34306 bp, 30 predicted proteins | sample 5400591 | NCBI WGS metagenome assembly WNGL01 (sample SAMN13153377, study PRJNA577476) | soil metagenome | isolation source: 80 cm soil or saprolite under Garry oak tree replicate 1 | place: USA:California | collected 2016-06-15
ACTGGCAGGGGCAGGCGGTCGGCGAGGGGGGTCAGCCGACCGCCGGATCCTGCACGAGCGTAGCGGCACGCAGATCGCCCGGTTCGGTGCGACATCGGGTGACCACCTTGGCGACCAGATTGCCGCTCATATCGGCGGCAGTGTGCGCGTTGCTCCAGACGAGGGCTGATTACGCAACGCGACGCGGACCGTCCCACGTCAGTGAGCCGATCGCCGATTTAGCGTGGTCGGCAGCCGATGTCGGCCGAGAATGCGACCACGCACAGATCAACCACGTATGGGCGACGCCTCAAGCTTCTTCGCGCTGCAAGTCGCCATGTTGCGCGATGACCTGGTGCCACTGGAAACGCTGTGGGTCGTTCTGGTGCGTGCCTGCGGGAACGGCTGCTTGAGGCGCCCGCACCCTCCGACGCACTCACGGTGATGGAAGACACCCCGCTCCGGCAGGTGTCTGGACCGCTCGGCCCCCGACCTGGCCGTGATCGCGGCCATCGGGGCGCTGTCCCGGGGGCTCAAGTGGGTGAGGTATGCCTGGCGCTCGGGTTGCCGTCCCGGACTCTGCGCCGACGGTTCACGGCGCACGTGGCTCACCCCGAGGCGCTTCGCCCCGGTGCAATGGCCAGTCCGCGACTTTGACGGTCAGACCCTGGTCGACTGCGCCGCGACGGCCGCCGAGCACGGCAACGGAGGCGGCATAGTGCCGCATCGTCCAGTGATCCTTCGGGTTTCGTAGTTGTCACTCATCCGTTCCACCCGCTGAACGGGCAGCGGCTGGAGGTTCTTCTTGCCAAGCGCCGCGGGGCGGGCACGGTGTTCGTCTGCTCCGGCGGTGTCAGCGGCCAGATCACGCTGCCGCAGGCGTGGACCGACCGGGGCGAGCCGCCGCTGGCCCGTCGGCTGTCGGCCGAGCGGCTGGCCGAGCTCGACACGCTTGCTCGTTCGCTTCGTGGTCGTTGACCGGGATTCCTGTTCACGGCATTCTCTTGTGTGATGAATGCACACAAGAACGATCTTCAGGCACTGTCCACCCGCCAGCTGCTGTCCCGCCGCCGCGCGGCGGCGGCCCGGCTCGGCGACGTGGAACAGGTGCTGGCCGGCGCCCTGACCGAGCAGGCGCGCCGGTGTGGCAGGCCCGGCTGCCGGTGCGCCGGCGGCGAGCCGCACGGCCCGTATGCCTACTTCACCCCGCGCCCGGCCGGCCGTGGCCGGGCGAGGTACGTGCCGAAGTCCCTGGCCGGGGTGGTGCGCCGTTACCTGCACCGGGGCGAGCAGGCCGAGGCGGTGCTGGCGGAGATCTCGGCGATCAATGCCGAGCTGCTGGCCCGCAGGGAACTGCGGTAGCCGTGGGCGCCGCCGTGCTGGCCGGGCCCGCGCGGGCCGAGGCGGTGGCGGCGCTGGCCAACATGACCATCTCGGTGCTGGGAGGCACGCATGAACGGCGAGCACAAGATCAGCAGCAGTCACCGGGAACGGCCGGCGCTAATATATCTGCGCCAGTCCTCGATGGCCCAGGTCCGCGAGCACACCGAGTCGACCAAGAGCCAGTACGGCCTGGCGGACAAGGCGGCAGAGCTGGGCTGGCCGCGCACCTCGATCAAGGTGATCGACACCGACCTGGGGATCTCCGGCAAGTGGGGGGTGGCCCGGGAAGGGTTCACCGACCTGGTGACCAGGGTCTGCTCCGGAGATGTGGGGGCGATCTTCGGGATCGAGATCACCCGGCTGGCCCGGTCCAACGCCGACGTGGCCCGGCTGGCGGAATTCGCCCGGATCACCGGCACGCTGCTGATCGACCCCGACGGGGTCTACGACCCCGCCGACGTGAACGACCGCGTCCTGCTGGGCTTCAAGGGCACCATGGGAGAGATGGAACTGCACGTGATGGCCCGGCGGCTGCACGCGAACAAGCGGGCCGCGGCCGAGCGCGGCGAGCTGCGCACCCCGCTGCCGGTCGGGCTGGTCCACGACGACGCCGGCGGTATCGTGATCGACCCCGATGCCGAGGTCCAGGCCGCGATCCGGGACGTGTTCGCCGCGTTCACCGCGTGCGGGTCCGCCTTCGGCGTGGTTGCCGCATTCTCCGGCCGCCGGTTCCCGCTGCGCGCCTACGGCGGCGCGTGGGCCGGGCAGCTGCGCTGGGGCAGGCTCACCCACGCCCGCGTGCTGGGGGTGCTGAAGAACCCGTGCTATGCCGGGGCCTACGTGCACGGCCGCTACACCTCCCGCCGCACCGTCGACCCCGGCGGCACCGTGCATACCGCGCTGGTGGAACGGCCCAGGGCCGAATGGCTGGTGCTGATTAAAGACCACCACGAGGGATACATCACCTGGGCTGATTACCTGGCCAGCGAGGCGAAGCTGGCAGCCAACCGGACCAACGCCGGGGCCCGGCCGCCCCGCGAGGGCTGCGCGCTATGCCAGGGGATCATCTTCTGCGGCTCCTGCGGCAAGCCGATGCGCACCAGCTACCACACCGGTGCCCGGCCCGCCTATGAGTGCTCCTCCCGTGCCGACCGGCTGACCACGCCCACCTGCCGGTCGGTCGCCGCCGCCACCGTGGATGACGCGGTCGCCGGCGTGCTGCTGGACGCGTTCACCCCCGGGCAGGTCGCCCTGGCGCTGTCAGCAGCCGACGATGTGGCCGGCCGGCACCAGCGGATCAGCCGGGCCGCCGAGCTCGCCGTCGAACGCGCGCGTTATGAGGCAGACCGCGCCGAGCGCGCTTTCAGCCAGGTCGAGCCGGAGAACCGGCTGGTCGCCCGCAGCCTGGAAGCCCGCTGGGAGGCCAGGCTCACCGCCCTCGCCGAGGCCGGGCAGGCACTGGAGGCCGCCAGTGACGCGCTGCCGCCCCTGCCCAGCCGGGCCGAGCTGGAGAAACTCGCCGCCGACCTGCCCCGGCCGTGGCACGCCCCGGTAACCAGCAGCAAAGACCGCAAGCGGCTGCTGCGCACCCTGATCGCCGACGTCACCCTGCTGCCCGAACCCGGCCACGGCAAGGTGCGGATCGGGATCCGCTGGCACACCGGCGCCACCGACGAGCTGTGCGCGGCCCGCGCCGTCCACCCCGGCACCGCCAAGCGCAGCCCGTCCCCCGTGGTCGAGATGGTCCGCCAGCTCGGCCCCGTCACGCCCGCCGCCGAGCTAGCCCGACAGCTGAACGCGGCCGGGCTGGTCACCGGGCACGGCCGCCCGTTCGACGCCAAGGCCGTGCAGTGGATCCGCCACGCCTACGACATCCCCGCCCCAGCGCCGTATGCGGCCAGCGAGATCAGCGTCGCCGAGGCCGCCCGTCAGCTGGGCTGCAGCACCGGCGTCATCTACGACTGGATCCAGGGCGGGCAGCTCGACGCGCGGCGCGGCCCGGGAAACCGGCTATGCATCACCTGGAACGACCGCATCCAGGCCGCCTGCCGCGAGCGCATCGCCGCATCCGGGCACCTCAACCCCGCAGCCCGGCGCACCAGGCCCCGCCGCCGCTGAGCCCGCCCCCGAAATGTCGGCACCACTTGCAGTATGAAGTCACCGTCGCCATGCCAACCCGCCACATCACACCAACGAACTCCGGGAACTCGTCGGTGTCACCCCAACCGAATACCTCCGGTCCCGGGTGGACGGGCCCAACCATCTGTGTTCCCGTTCCCGGTCAGCCCGGTGCCCTCGCAGGCCAGGCCGGTAACGCCATGGCAGGACCTTACGGCTGCGTCTGACGCATCGCTACTTCGACGTCGCGCCCTCATAGAGGAGGCCGGCCACCCGCGTCATCTGGATGCATAGACGCACCAGCAGACGCTCCGACAGACGCCGGATGGTCGGTGGCGTGATAACACAGCGGAGATGTGAAGAAGGAAGAGCCCATGGGCCACACGTTTCTTCTCAGAATCTGGATCGAAGAGACGAGGGACGAGAGGGGGCACCTTACATGGCGAGGACACATCACGCACCTTCCCGACGAGCGACACCGGCACGTCGAGACGTTCGGGCAGATCAATCAGTTCATCCGTCAGCACCTAGCTGAACAGGAAAGCGCCGACTCGTCGCTGCTGAACCTTGGGCGGCGACTCTGGCCGGTGCTCGCCGATATGGAGGTCGAAGGCGATGAGTCCAACCAGGAGGATAGGTAAACAGAAGCGGGTGGCGCATTGATGACGTCAGGCAGCGCCGTCGCCCCGGCGCCATCCGCGGGTCAGCTGGCGTACAACCCACGGATTATGGCCAGCAGACGGCAGATTGACAACCGCTTCCCGACACTGGGCTTCAACGTGGATACTGGAGGGCACGCCTTCTACGAAGTTCTCCTGGCCACGGACTCGCAGCTGTTCGACCCCGCGAAGGTAGGCACGCGGACACCGGCCAACTTCTACTCCAGCCGCCAATCTGGCGGCCTGATGCCGGCCGCTGAATCGGTCCACCCCTATTTCGTGCCATCCGCCGTCCTGCGCAGGTTCGGAGAGGCAGTGCCCCGGCCGAATTCCATCTTCTACACGGTAATCGCGTACGACGACAAGGACGGCGCTAACCCGAGCTTCGCGCAACCGCCCGCATCGCTGAGCACCGCCGCACCGTCCGTGGCGATCTCCCGGGATTTCACGGGCGCGACACTGGCAACAGTGCTGGCGGTCTCGGTGGACAAGCTCCAGCGGGTGGGGACCGCTGGGGGGACGCCATCGCCGCCCAGCCCGGGGGAAGACGCCGGCGAAGGTGAAGATGGCTACGGCGCGCCGCCAGTTTCCGCCGCGCCGCCCGCAGCCGCACCAGTTGCCCCCCCGCCTGCGGCCGCCCCGAAGCCGCCAGCACCACACGGCGTGGCCGCCGCCGAGTTCGCCCTCCCGGGGAACGATTTCCGCCTCGCGGTGTTTCCCAAGGCCTCCGCGCCGGACGTCACGCCGTCCGCAGGGGGTCAGCCGCATGACCCGCTGCTGCCCGGGCAACGCTCTCCCGGCGCACCTGTAAGCACCCGCGGGCACAACGGTCACGCACCCCTGAGCCTCGCCTTGGGGGGAGACTACGATCCCGGCCAGGGGCCGCCCGATTACCTGGCAGATGACGATGACGGCGACAGCAGCGACTCCGCCTACGGCATGTCCACCGCACACGAGGCCTGCTACCAGGACGAGGTGGACGAACTCGACGTGCACCCGAGCAGGTATCAGTCACTCGACGAACCGCACGCCACTCCCGCCGGGGCACGGTCGCTGACAGTCGACGACAAGATGCGAGTAATCGACCGAATCGCGCAGTTTGAGTCGGGCGGCGACTTCTCGGCGGTCAACCCGGACGGGGAGTTCGAAGGTCGCTTCGGCGCCGACCACCCCGCCTATCACCGCTACCATGTCGGCCTGTCCTACGGGTTCATCCAGTTCACCCAGGATAGCGGCAAGCTCGGCGAGCTACTGAAGATGATGCAAGACCGCGACCCGGACGAGTTCGCCCGGGTGTTCGGCCCCGACAGCAGCCAGCTGATCGCCGTCACCACGGCGAGCGGGCCGCCGTCCGCGAAATCCGAGGGTGGGCGCTCGGCCCGGGTGCAACCGGTGGCAGGCGCCGATCTTTGGCAGGAACCGTGGCTGTCACGGTTCCGGACGGCGGCGACCAGCCCGCGGTTCCAGGCTGCCCAGCGGGAGCTCGCCGCCTGCGCCTACCTCGATCCGATGCTCCCCTTCGCTAAATGGCTCGGCCTCGACACCGAGCGGGCCCTGACCATGGTGGCAGATCGCTCGATCCAGATGGGGCTCGGCGGCGCTCGCCGGTGGATCATTTCGGCCGTCGGACCCCTCGGGGCTGAAGCGACACGACGTCAGGCCATGGCCGCACTCGGCTTCTCCGATCTGCGGAGCTTCCAGGCCGTGACACCGGGCCTGCGCGCCGATGGTGACTGGGGCCCCGACACGCACGCGGCCATGGTCTCGGCGCTGCGCGCGCTCGGCCCGGCCTCGCCGGTCCCTATCCCGACCACCGATCAGATGGTCGAGGCTGTGGCGCGGCGCGCCGCGTCGGAGCCGTGGCACAGCCGCATCGAAGCATTGCGCGCGGCAGCCATACCCGACGTGCGGTACCTGCTCTAGAAGGGAAACGACGATCGCCGAGCAGCTTGGCCAGAGTTGGGCCGAGGACGAGACGGCTTGCGAGGTCGGACGCATACTCGCGCAGGCGCCGTCGTTCCGCTACCTCGACGACGGCACTAGGCGGACGCTAGCCGATTCGCTCACCGCCGTCACGAAGATCCTGGCAGAAGGCGCCGCAGCACCGTCCGCGACGACGCTTGCGGGCGTCGATGACCTCCGCGGCCGTATGTCGCAGTCCGGCGGCCAGGCTGACGACGGCAGCTCAAGCGCGGGGACACCCGCCCAGCGCACCCCCGCCGCGCCGGGCGCCGGGAATGCCGCGCCGGGACCGGGAAGCGGCTCGCCGGGAGCCGGAGGCTCGCAAGGCGGCCCGAGTTCGAGGGTCGGCGACGTGGCCCGGGCCACGCTCAATGCCATCGACTTCCCGTCCTTCGTGGCCGGCCTGATCCAGGGGACGTTCCACGCGATCGTGGACGCGTCCATTCAGCAGATGGAGGCGTATGCGGAGCTCCTGAAGAACGTCGCCATGAATGTCGACAAGTTCATGACCGACAACATCAGCGAGCAGAGCGCTCAGGACCATCTGGCCGATCAATATGACGACGTCTTCGCCCGCGATACCTCGAGCGGCGAACCCAAGCTCGTGGTCAAGAGGAATGGTTCGGGCCCGAGCGAACTGCCCAGCTTCCTGACCGACCTGGGGTTCCAGTCCGTCGATGACCTCGATGACGACGCCATCAACAACCGCGTGGTTCCCGCAGCCCGCCGCGATATGGCTCAGACCCGTCAGCAGACGCTGGCGACGATGGTCCTCATGGGCATCAACCGCGTCGTTGTCGATGACGGGGAGATCGATGCGAAGCTCCAGTTTCATGTAGACGCAAGCGAATCGACCAAGATCAAGTTCGACCAGAAGAAGACGACCAACGGCAACATCGCGGGAAGGGCCGGCCAGAATCCCTTCAGCGCCAACGCCATCCTGGTCAACACAGTCAATCTCAATGCCCAGAGTGACCTCAACGTGCGCGCCGACCTCACTGGCGAGGTCAAAGTCAAGTTCCGCAGCGAAGTGTTCCCGCTCGAGCGCTTCGCTGACTCGGCTGCCATCCAGCTCATCAACCAGAACGCCAAGATCTCCCAGCCGCTCCCCGGTGCTAGCGCGGCCGGGAGTACGGGTGCGGCAGGCAGCACGGCCGCGGCGGGTGCAGCCACCGGCCCATCGCCGCCCGTCCCGGCTCCTACCGCCCCGACGGCGGCTCCCGTCCCTCCAGGCCAGACGCCCCCCGCGGCGCAGGCGGTGGCCGCCCAGGGCCTGGATGACCCGTGGATGCGGCCATGATCTGGAATGAGCTGTCGGAGACGCTGGCCAGCCTGGCGGGAAGCATCGTACCTCCCGCGGGCACTGGCCTCGTCGTCACCGAGGCGCAGTTCCAGGTGCCCCTGGAGATCCGGACCGCAGTCCGAAAGGGACAGCTGCTGATCCTCGCCCAGCCCCCTCACACGCGCTGGAAGAGCGGATTCCTGCCAGCCACGCACATGAGCCAGATGCGTATCGGCGCGGAGCCAGAAGATGACGGGTGACGGATCCTTCCTCGTCGAGGAGTTCCTGGACGCGATCGCGTCACAGCTCGACCGGACGCAGGACGCACTGGCCTTCAAGGCGGTCAACCGCCCGCTCACGTATGCCATCAAGGATTTCAACCTCCAGCTCCAGGTGTTCGTGGAGATGGATGCGGACGGCAATGTCCGGCTGCGCAGCAGCGGGCCCAACGAAAACGGGGCCAGCACCATCAGCATCGGCTTCACGACGATCACCAGGCCGATGATCGAGGAGAACACGGTGGCTCTGACCACCAGCCGCACTCCTTCCCTGGCCGAGGCCGGCTTCGCTCCCGACGAACGCCGGCGCCTGGAGCGGCTGGGGGTCCGGAATACCAGCGAGCTCCGCCGCCTCGGATCGAATGACGGAGCGGGCGCCACGGCAGTCTCCCGGCTGACCCAGATCCCTGTCGCCCGGCTTCGCCAGGCCCTTCAACTCGGCCGGCCCATGGTGACGTCGGTCCACCCCGCCGATGACTCCGGCGGCCCGGCAGGGCCGCCGGCCGGGCGGCCAAGCCTGGCGGACAAGCTGCAAGAGCCGCCCCAGGTCATCAGGCTCGGCCCGGACAGCACCCACATCCACCTCATAGGCACCGGTCTGGCCGCTGATGAGGACCAGCCTGAGGTGAGGCTCGCCGGGGTTCCGGTCACCCTGGCCGAGGCGGACTGGGATCGCATCGTGGTGCCGGTGCCGCGCCATGTCACCGACGCCCTCCTCGAGGTGGAGCTGCCCGGCGGCGAAGTCATCCATTTCCACGTCACCCGGGATCGGGGCAACGGCCGGGCCTGGGCCGAGCGAGGCGCAGACCCCTGGCTCGGAGAGGAGCGCTGACCATGAACCGCCGCGGCCACATCATGGTCGTACTCGTCATCGGAGAGGCCAGGCAGCACGTTCCGAGCCACCTTGACTGCCTGGTAGGCGCCGCCCTGCCCGCCACGCGCCTGGGCGATCCCCGGGTGGACGACATTCTCGGCCGCGGCGAGGACTACCTTGTCACCGGCGTCTACCACTCGCGTCGCTCGCTCGGCCGCATCGGCGAGCAACACCTCGACTTCGACGAGCTCGAAGAGCGCCTGGGGCTCTCGCGGACCTACAGCGTCCAGCTCGCCGACCCGGGCCGGACCAGCGAGGTGGTGCAGCGCCTGCGGGACCTATCCATCGTCGAGTCCGCAAGCGTGCAGCCCCTCGCCGCAGCGCCGTTCTCGGTGACACCCAAGCGAGACGTGCTCCCGGCCGGGCTCGACCCGTGGGTGCCCCACGATCAGGTCCAGGTCCGCCAGGCGCATGACATCGAGCCGGGCGACCAGCAGATCTGGGTTGGTCTCGTCGACACCGGAATCTCCCTGCCGCACCCGGAGTTCCAGCGCAAGCTGCTCGCCGGGTATGACACCGTCCGGCTGGGCATGGGCGGCGACATCGGCGAAATGCGCTTGGTCGGGTCGAGCCACGGGGACGATTTCGCCCCGCGTGACGCGGTCGGCCATGGCAGCCACGTGGCTGGCGTTGTCGGTGCCCACGGCTGGCACCTGCCGCCAGGAGTCGCCGGCCGCTCCATGCTGCTCCCGGTCCGGGTACTCGCGGCGGCCATGGACGGCAAGACCCGCAAGGTAGTAGGCGTCGGCGCCCTGCCCGACATCAACGCCGGCCTCAAGGTGGCCGTCGACCTGGGCGCCGATGTGCTCAACCTCAGCTTCGGCACGCCGGCGTCCGCTGTCCCCGAGGGCCCGCCGCCGCATCATGACGTCGTCGCCTACGCCGCGCAGCACGGCTGCACCCTGGTCGCCGCGATGGGCAACAGCGGCCAGGACGAGCAGTACTATCCGGCCGCCTTCCCCGAGGTCATCGCGGTCGGATCGGTTGACGCCGACGGGCACCGGTCGGTGTTCAGCACGACAGGTGCACACATCGCGCTCAGCGCCCCCGGCGAGCGCATCGTCAGCGCCGGACGGCATGGATATGAGGCCGGATCGGGCACCTCCTACGCGACGCCATTCGTCACCGGAGCCGCTGCCCTCCTCCTCGCGCGGGCTCGACGGCACAACCGCAAATTGAACGGAACCGAGGTAAGGAAGTTGCTCATGGACAGCGCCAGCTCTCTAGGCGGGGTCGGATCCGGCCCGGAGACCGGCAGTGGGCTGCTCCAGGTGGCGTCGGCTCTCCGCACACTTGATGCTGCCCTCGGCAGCACGGCGCCTCCCGGAAGCCCGCAGTGAGCGACCCATCCGGCGGGCAGAAGCCTCCGTCACTCGTCGATCGGCTGCACGGCCTCGCTCTCCGCCTGTGGCCGACCAGCGAGCCAGAGGCGCAACGACGACTCCGCGCACTGGTCGAGCGAGTCGTTGACCAGCTGGATGAGGACACGCGCAGTGTCTTCACCGCTATTCCCTCAGAAGAGTCAGAGGTGCGCCCCGCAGTCGCCGACCCGCTCCGCGTTTCACTTGGCATCCATGCTCTCGCCGAGGCCGCCGGCCACGACGACACGCAGCACGTCCGCGACCAGGTCGAGGCGATGCCGACCACGAAACGGATGCGATTGCTCAACGCAAGCATCCGCCACTATCTCGGCTATCTCGGCACCTCGGACGCCTCGCCGCAGAGCCTCGTCCAGCAGACCATCGAAGAGCTCGGCATACGAAAGGCGACAGGTCACATGGCCACAACCACAACCCCTTTCTACTCAGTAGACAAAAGCAGCCTCGGCGATAGTTTCGACGGCGACGCGTTCGTCCAGGTAGTGACGGACGCGATCAGCGCCCTCGGCGTCGGTACGGTGGCTAGCACCTCCGTCCTCGTGGAGGGCATCACGGGCATGCTCCTGCTCGACGGCAACACCGACCCGAGCGCACCGTCCTTCGGTGACCAGATCAGTAACCGGCTGTGGAACTACATCCAGGCGCCGCTGGTCAACTCCAACGGTGAGCGGATCGATTCGAAGACGAACCGGGACGCCTTCAGCGCGGTCGACGGCGTCATCCATCAGCTGCGCCGCAACACGGGCGCCTACTACCAGGAGCTGGCCACCGCGTCCCGACAGATCATCGACGGCCAGCGGGGCGCCATCATCACCGATGCCAAGCTCCTCCCCGGCGCGGTCACGCAGGCGCTCCAGGGGTATGGCGCGGGGACGTCGACGACCGGCTCGTTCGACCTGCCTCCGCTCACCGGCGTGACGACCGGGGGCGGCACCGACGAGATCGACCCCGATCACATTCGCGGCGTCTCCATGCTCTACGCCGCCTTCCAGCTCGATGTCCTAGGGATCATCAAGGTAGTCGACCGTAACGTGGAGATCTTCATGAACGGCCAGCTTCCGGTCTCCAACGACCTGGCGGGCAACGCCCTCAACGCGTACTACTGGGACACCGTCAACCGGATGTCAGAGAGCGCCCGCTGGATGCAGTACAGCCGGGTATTCGGCGCCAAGGGCGGCGAGGTGTCGAAGGAGGTCCAGCCGAACACGGCGTTTGACGACCTCATGCTGCACTTCCTTTCCTCGCTGGCGGAGTACAACCGGCAGCAGGCGACGGCTGCCCTGCTCGGGAACAACCGGGCGCTGAGCCTCAACGCCGAGGGCGTTCGCGAGGCCGGTCGCAGGCTCGCCGCGAACTGCACACTGTACGGATATGGCTACACACAGTTCGCTGCCAAGAGGCTTCAGCAGCACATCCAGACCGTCCTGAACATCCTCAAGCTGCCTGACATTCAGAACGCGTGGGGGGTGCAGAGCGCGTGGCAGGTCGTGGAGCGGGTGTCATCGCAGGAGTTCAAGACCACCCCCAACGTCGTCAAGTACCGAACCATGGCCGAGTCCGGCAAGGCAGTCCTGGACCTCGTGGCCAAGAACGCCCCCGCCTGGACCGCCACCACCGGCCAGCCGCTCTTCGCCGACGACGGCAACGATGAAGGCGTCGACATAAGGAACCTAGACCGGGATCAGCTCATGCGGCACACCGAGTACTGGCTCGCGGTTAACGGGGTCAAGGACATGGACGTCACGGCCCGGTCGCAACCGTCGGACACCGCGTACTCGCCAAGCATCCCCAGCCTGGACGGGACGGGGACATCGACGGGAGCCGACCTCGCGGGGCAGATCCAGAACATGCTCCAGTCCGGCCAGACGCCGAGCGCTGACCAGCTCCGGCGCATGGTCGGGATCTAGCAGCGCGCCTGGAATGGGAGGTCTTTACTATGCGCTACCAGACTGCGCCGGAGCTGGCCAAGGGCTACCTGCGGGGGGCGGCTTTCCGCCTGGGGGCCGCCGATCCCATGCAGGTCCGGGGGGTCAGCCACGCCATCGAGGAGTCCCTGCCGCTGCCCGTTGGTGATCCCGCCTATCGAAGCGAGCCCCCGCTGAAGTCGAGCTTCGCCGAGGAACGGGCGGGGCACCTCGACTTCGTGGTGGCGCCGCTCGGTCCTCGGGCCCGCGCCAACGAGCGGACCGAGGCGGCAACCAGGACGATGGCGGAGATCGTCAGCGGTCAGTTCGGCCGTGAGGCCCTGCGGTGGCTGAGCAGCCGCGCCGAGCCCTTTGCGCCGAACCACGGACGCAACATCCGCTGGGGGGCCCACCTCGGCACGAGCTTCGACCGTAACGGCGTGCGTGAGTCTATCGTCACCTACGAATGGGGCCCGGACGTGATGGACGCCTTCCCCGGCGGGCTCTACCGTCTCGCCAAGGCGGCCATGGAGACCCTGCCGGGGCTGCGTCCCGCCTACAGCTCGATCCGCTGCGGCCGGACGAGCGGCAGCCAGCAGGTCAGCTTCGTGGTGGAGTCTTCCATGCCGCTCGACGCCCTGCGGCCGATGATGGACGCGATCGGTCTGGGCGAGAAGCACGCGGGGCTGATGAGCGCGGTGGCGTTCGTGCTCGGCGCCCGTTTCACGCTCCCGCCGGGGTGTTGCAGCATCAGCCTGCGGCCGACCCGGAGCGGCGTCGAGATGCGCCTCGACATCGACCTGGAGATGGTGCCCGACCTGCCGCCGCAGCTGATGTCCTTGCTCAGGCTGCAGCTCGGAGAGCGGCCTCAGAGTCTGCGCGCCCTGGACTCCTGGCTGTTCGCCATGACCCCCGAGGGTTTCGGCCATCCGGGCACGCTTTCTGTCCTCTCGGTGTGCGTCCGTCCGGACATGCCCGCCCGGATGTCCATCCACCTTCGGCCCCCGGTACTCGAAGAACCCGGGGACCGCGACCGATATGACCGCGATCGCGAGCATGACGGCCGTGACCATGAGCATGACGGCCGCGAACGGGGTGACGGCGACAGCCTGCCCGGCGAGGACCGGCATCGCCAGGTCGGCACGGTCGTGACCGATAGCTCGGGGTTGCCCGCCACCAGTTCCGCGGTCTTCGCTTACCCCCGCTAGGAGACGCTGTGAGCGCCATCACCCAGGCCCGGCGGCCCGAGCTGACGGTATCCCCGCAGGCGACGTCGCCTCTGGTCCGCCAGCGCGTCGAGGATCTGCTCGGTCGCAGCGAGTCCTACTGGCAGTTGCCTGCGGACCGACGCCAGGCGCTCAGCGACGACATGGTCAAGGTGGCGCAATTCATCGTCGGCGGTTCTAGCGGGCGCAGCGTCCCGCGAACGGCGACGCTGGTGGGAGCCCCCCAGACTGCCAGTGCGCTCGGCGGCTCCCTCAGAACGAGGATGGATCCCGCAGGTCAGACCGCAGGGTCGAGATTGGCGCAAGGCGGCGGAGCGGTCGCCGCAACCCAGGGCACGGCCGACTACACAGGGATGATACGGGAGGTCAACTTCCCTGCCTTCGTCGCCGGTCTCATCGACGGGGTGTTCAACGCTATCGTCACATCGTCCATCAAGCAGATGGACGCTTACGCCGAGCTGGTCAAGAACGTCGCGAAGTCGGTGGACGACTTCATGAAGGACAACATCAGCGAGAACTCCGCCCGCGACTACCTGGCCAACAGGTACCCCGATCACCTGCAGGTGGACACGAGCGGCGATTCGCCGGTCCTCAAGCCGAAGGAGGGCGCCGACGACAGCAGCCTGCCCGACTTCTTCAAGGACCTCGGGCTGGCCCAGCCAGTGACATCACTCGACCAAGACACCGCGGAGCAGGTACTCATGCCCGCCGCGCGCCAGCGGATGGCCATGGACCGCCAGCAGTTGCTGGCCACGATGGTGCTGATGGGCATCAACCGTCTCGTCGTGACGGATGGTCATATCCAGGCGAGCTGCACGTTCACGCTCGACACCACGGACTCGGTCAAGCGTCACTACGACACCGCTTCCCAGTGGGACAGTGATAGCTCCTACTCCGAGAAGGGGAAGGTCTGGTACAACCCGAACTCCACATACGACTACTCCAATACCGCGCATTTCACTGTCTCCACCCATCAGAGCGAAGACTCGACGGCCCAGACCTCGCTACACGCGCAGCTCGGAGGCAAGGTTCAGGTCAACTTCAAGAGCGATGTGTTCCCGCTCGAGAAGATGGCGGACGCCTTGCAGATCAGCCAGATACAGCAGAACGCTCCGGCCGGCATGCAGACGCAACCCCCGCCTGGCTCGGCTTCCCCCGCGACGGCACCGGCGGCCGGCCCTGGGGCCCCGCCCGCCATCCCGCCAGCGACTCCGCCGCCGGCGAGTCCTCCGACCGGAGGCAGGTGAGCCCGTGAGCGCTACCAGCACCGACCCTGCGCCCAGCCCGGCCGCGCACCTGGTCACCAGCCGGGTCCAGGACCTGCTCGGCCGCAGTCAGGCCTACTGGGGCCTGCCCGAGGAGCAGCGCCAGGCGCTGACCCGGGACATGGTGAAGGTGGCCAGGTACATCGTCGGGGGACCGACCGGCGACAACGTCCCGCACTCCGCTCTCCTGACCGGCGCGCCCGGGACAGCGCGTGCCCTGGCCGACTCCCAGCCGAGCGACCCGGCTGGCCAGACCGCCGGGCAGCGGTTCGCGCAATCCGGCGCCGTGGCGGCCCAGCAGGGGTCCGCCGCTCTCGCGGGCCTAGTGAGGGATGTCAACTTCCCTGCCTTCGTGTCCGGGCTCATCGACGGCGTGTTCAACGCGATCGTGACGGCGTCGATCAAGCAGATGGACGCCTACCAGAAGCTCGTCGCGAACGTCGCGAAGACGGTGGATGAGTACATGAAGGACAACATCACCGAGAACGCCGCCCGCGACTACCTCGCCAACAGGTACCCCGATCATCTGCAGGTGGACACCAGCGGCGACAATCCAGTCCTCAAGGCGAAGGACGGCGCCGACGACTCCGACCTGCCGGACTTCTCGAAAGACCTCGGCCTGAAGGAGCCGGTCAGCTCCCTCGACGAGGACACCGCCGAGAACACCCTGATGCCGGCGGCGCGCAGGCGGATGGCCATGGACCGCCAGCAGTTGCTCGCCACCATGGTGCTCATGGGGATCAACCGCCTGATCGTGACGGACGGAAGCATCGAGGCGAGCTGTACGTTCAGCCTCGACACTAAAGACAGCGTTAAGCGCCACAACGACCGGGCCATTCAGTACGACATGGAGACGGACTACTCGGAGTCGGGCGGCGGGTGGTTCAGCCCCGACTACAGCTACGACTCCACGGCCAAGTTCAGCGTCAGCACGCATCAGACCGAGGACTCCGCCGCCCAGGTGGACCTGCACGCCAAGCTCGGCGGGAAGGTAAAGGTCAACTTCAGGAGCGACACATTCCCACTGGACAAGATCGCCGACATCATCCAGCCGAAGCCTGCGCCTGGGCCGGCCCCCGCGAGACCGGCGGCTCCCCTCCCCGCGGGCGCGCCCGCTCCAGGACGCTGACCGATGAACGGACACAGCCCGTTCCGCCTGAGCCAGAGCCTGCGCGCCGCCAGCCAGATCGTGGCGAAGGACCCGTTCGCCATCGACCTCCCCCCGGCGGCCGGCGCCGGTTCCGGCGTGGACCAGTCCACCCTCGCCGCGCTCGGGAGCCTGTACCTCCAGGCGGCGCTTGAGCAGGCGGGAGTGATTCCGGCGGCCGGGGCCCTGGTCGATGCTAGGGCGAGCCTCGATCTGCCCACCGAACGCTCCGCGGAGCTGCTGGAGAAGTTCGCCCAGAGGGCGCGCAACTGGTACGACCGGGACAGCCGGAACAAGCTCTTCGCCCGCGTATTCGGGATCGGCCCAGCGGCGGGCGGCGACGGTGCGCTCACCAACCAGGATTTCGAGCAGCGGCTCGGCGCCCTGTGCGCCGCGCTCAACCGGTACGCATCCGATGAGATCTCCGGCCAAGCCGCCCCGCCGGCCGACGACGCGCAGGTCCGGCAGGCCGCCAACAACCTGCTAGGCAACCTCGAGCTCCGCCAGTTCGGCAACACCTTGTTCGCCGTCCGGCTCGTCCAGGAGGAGCTGGAAGCGTCGATCGAGCTGCTCAAGTCGCCCGAGATCGGCGCGCTCTTCCACGTCCAGGGCTTCTGGCTGACCGTCGAGCGGATCCTGGAACCCAACGTTCCCGACATGACGCGACTGGTGGAGCGCGGCCAGGCGGGCCAGCACCTGCTGACCTGGCTCGGCACGACGCTGGGCTCGCTCGGGACAGGATCAGGGGCACTGGTTCTGCCCGGCTCGCCGGTCTTCCAGTGGGCGGCGACCTGGCTGGAGGCATCGGGCGTCACCGATGCCACGACCCGGGAGCGGAGGGTGGCTTGATTGTCGAACTCTCCAGTCCTGGCACCCCCGTGGCCGACGGCCGTTCCCGACCCCTACCGGACGCCGCCCGACCCCGCGGGGCTGCGGCCTACTGCGGCGACGGCCGCCCTGGTCCGCAGCCAGATCCAGGCGATGCTCTCGGCGACGCCCGCATATCACCGCCTCGGCGAGCACGACCAGCGGCGCCTGGAAGAGAGTATGGTCAAGATCTCCGCCTACGCCGCCGAGTGCGTCCGGGACGACTGGCTGCAGTCGGAGCGCATCCGCCAGAGGCCGCTGGTGCGATACCGGGAGAGCCGCGCCGGGCCGCTAGCGCGGGCGCAAGAGGGCTTCCAGCCCGCGGCGTCGAGCCAGGTGGCACGGCTCACCCAGGACACGATCAAGGCGATCGCGTTTCCGGCCTTCGTCGCCGACCTGATCAAGGGCACGTTCGAGGCCATCGTCAACTCATCGATCCAGCAGATGGAAGCGTACCTGCGCCTGCTGGAGAACGTCGGCATGACCGTCGACCAGTTCATGAACTCGAACATCTCCGACGACCAGGCGCGGGACTACCTCGCCCAGCGGTACCCCGATCACATCCAGATCACCGACCACAAGGCAGCACCGCGGGCAGGCGGCGAAGACCGGCCCGCGCCGGACTTCCAGGCAGACCTCAACCTGTCCGACACGCCGAGCCTGGACGACGATGGCATCGAGGGGACGCTGGTACCGGCTGCCCGGCGCCGCCTGGCGCAGATGCGGCTGCAAATGCTTTCCACGCTCGTGCTCATGGGGATCAACCGCATCGTCGTCACGGGCGGGAAGATCCGCGCCACCATGCTGTTCCACATCGACGCCAGCGACCGGCTGCGCCAGGAGCACGCGACCGACCTGGATACCCGCGTCGCGGCGTCGGGCAGCTTCGGCTTCGGGCCGTGGCAGGCTTCGGCCTCGATGTCGTTCTCCTATGTCAGCTCGGACCGATCCACGAGCGAATCCGACCTCAACGTGTCCGCCGATCTCACCGGCGAGGTGGAGATCCACTTCAAGAGCGACTACTTTCCGCTTGAACGATTCGCCGCGGGCGGGACCGTGAGCCGGATCCAGGCGAACACCGCCGTTCCCGAAACCAACACCCCCAACCTGGGCGGCAACGTGCCGTGGGGCCCGGCCGTGCAGGCGCCGCCCCCGCCCGTGAGGCAGCCACTGACTTCGAGCCTGCCACCCGCGGGCAGCCCGCTGTCTCCGGCCAGGATGCCGACCGCGCCCACCCCGCCTTCTGCCGCGCGCCCGACACCAGTGGCGCCCCGCCCGAGCCCGCCTCCGGCGCCCCCTGCCGCCGGGACACCAGCGGCTGGCGGGACACCACCAGCGACTCCGGGCGCCAGCCAGCCCGCAGCCGCCGCGCCGCCCGCTCCGGCCGAAAGGAGCTGACCCCGCGATGACCGCTCTTGCTAATGGCTTCTCGGCACTGCCACCTCCGTACTCGACGCCGACGTCGCCTCACGGCGTGCGCCCGACACCAGCCGTCGAGCATCTGGTCCACGGCCAGGTCATCGCCCTGCTGGAGTCGAGCCCCGCCTATGCCCAGCTTGGCACCGGCCTGCGCAAGCAGATGGCCAGCGATCTTGTCAAGATCGGCTCCTACAGCGCCGAACTGGTGCGCGAGATCTTCCAGCGCAGCCAGCAGCTGGGCCAGACCCCGGCGGTCCTCACCGAGACGATCAGCCCGCGCCCGGCGCCGACCGCGACCACCCTCGCCGGGCGCGCTGGCCAAGCCCCTGCAGCTGCGCCGTCGGACGAGTTCTCACCCCGGGCGGCATCCAACGTGGCCCGCATCACTCAGCAAACGCTCAACGCCATCGCGTTCCCGACCTTCGTGGCCGACCTCATCAAGGGGACCTTCCAGGCCATCGTCAACGCCTCCATCCAGCAGATGGAAGCGTACGGCGCCCTCCTGTCCAATGTCGCCAAGACCGTTGACCAGTTCATGAGCGACAACATCAGCGACAATCAGGCTCGCGACTGGCTAGTCCAGCGCTATCCCGCGCATTTCACGATCGACACCGCGGACAGCGGGCCCACGGTCAAGGTGCGCGAGACCGACCAGCCCAAACCGAACTTCCAGGCCGACCTTGGCCTGAGCGAGGACGTGGACCTCAGCGACGAGGCCGCCGAGTCGAGCCTCGTCCCGGCCGCCCGGCGGAAACTCGCGGAGAACCGGCATTCGATGCTCGCCACCATGGTGCTGATGGGCATCAACCGGATCGTCGTGACCAGCGGGCGCATCCGGGCGACGATGGGCTTCCGCATCGACACAACCGATACCGGCCAAGCCCACACCGCGTCGGAATTCGACGCGAAAAACGAGGTAACGACCGGGTTCGGCGGCGGGATCGGTGGCTTTTTCGGCGGGCCGTCGGCCGAGGTCAAGAACTCGCTGACGTACGTGAGCTCGACGAAGAAGGACAGCACAGACGAGCTCAACGTCAACGCCGACCTCACCGGAGAGGTCGACCTGAAGTTCAAGAGCGACTACTTCCCCATGGAGCGCTTTGCGAACCCGGCCATGATCGGGTTGATACAGGGCAACACCCCCAACCCGGCGGCCAACCCGCCGGTCAGCGGATCGGCCAGCGCGAAGCAGACAGAACCCGCCGCAGGATAGGGAGGACTCTCAATGTCGAGTGAGCAGCCTACGTTTGTTGTCGTACTCGACCCAGGGCACGGGGGGACGACGAAGATCGGAGGGTCATCGCCGAATAACGCCCGGGGACCGAACGGCCTGCAGGAGAAGGACCTGACGCTGGACCTGGCCGCACGGACGGCGGCGCTGCTGTCGGCGAGCGCCCGCGTGATCATGACCAGGGCGTCCGACGTGAATCTCTCCCTCGCCGATCGCGCCGCGGTCGCCCGCGCCAACCAGGCCGACGTGTTCGTCTCGGTACATCTCAACGGCTTCCACGACGCCTCGGTCGACGGGACCGAGGTCTGGATCTCCCGCTCGGCGAGCGACGCCAGCGCGCAGCTCGCGGGCGAGGTGCTGACCGAGCTCACGGGCGTGACGCGGGCCCCGAATCGCGGGGTGCGCCGATCGGATCTGGGCGTCCTGCTGCCCGCGCGGCACGCGCCCGCCACGGCGGCCTGCCTGGCTGAGGTCGCCTTCCTCACCAATCCGGGCGAGGCCAGCCGGCTCGCGGATGACACATACCGTCAGCAGATCGCCCGGGCGCTGGCGACCGCGATACTCAGCCGGGTCCGGGTCCCGGCGGCGGTGGGCGCTCCCGCAGCGCCGCCCTCGCCCCCGCCGACCCGGAGCCAAGGCATCGGCGGATTCGTGGCGGACAGGCTGGTCCGGTATTTCCGCGACGAGGCCGCCAGGGGCATCCCCCTCGACCCCGGCGTCGGCGGCCAGAGCATCAGCGAAGAAGCCTTGCAGACCGGCGATATCATCGTCTCCACCACGGATCACCTCTCCTCGCGCGGCATCCGGTTCGGCACGGGCTCCCAGGTTAGCCACGCCAAGCTGTATATCGGGGCCGGTCAGGTGATAGAGGCGGTCGGCCAAGGGGCGATCATGCGAAGCCTCGCTGAGTCGCTGGCCGACGACACCTTGGCCGTGGCGTTCCGCTATCCCGACATCACCCAGCAGCAGCAGCTCATGGTGCGCGACTTCGCCGGGCAGCAGCTGGACAAACCGTACAACTATGTCGGCATCGTCCGGCAGGCGCTGTTCCAGGTAGAGCGCGGCAACTGCGACGCCCTCCCGGATGATCTGGCCGGGGCCTGCCGGAACTGGGTCGGCCGGATCGTCCTCGGGCCGGGCAACGACGATACGTTCTTCTGCTCCCAGCTCGTCCTGGCCGCTTACGCCAGCGCGGGCATCCCGCTGACGCCGACGCCGCCGGTATGGGGAAGCCCTGAGGATATCGCCGAGCTGAGGCTCTCGGGTCAGCTGGCCTATGTCGGTCATCTCAAGGCCCCGGCGGCGAGCGCCGAGAGCCTTGCCGTCGACGCGGGTCTGGCGGGCGGCGATGCCGAGGCGCGACGGCAGGCCGCTGCGATCGGGGGCTTCGGGTCGCCGACCCGGCCGGCCACGGCGGCTTTCGACACCATCACGCTCGGCTACGGCGTGGCCGGCGGCATCATCACCGATCCGTTCTACCGGGACGCGGCCGAGAAACGGGCCTTCACCGGTCGGGACTCGGGCCGCGCAAGGCACCTGGGAATGGACGTGTCGACGTCGGACGCCCATGGCGGAGGTGCCGACGACCCGCGCCGTGGGCTGCCGGTCTACGCCGCCATCGCCCCGGCCATCGACGTAAGCGACCTCAACGCGGTGCGGGCAATCCGCAACGCGGAAGCCATGAGCGGCCTCGGGATCGCCGGGCAAGGTACCGCCACCCTCCGGGAGGCGATCGTGTCCGTCCAGCCCTGGAGCAGCCAGGACGACAATGCGTACGGCGGGGTCGTCGGGCTGGCCTGCCGGTACCGCTATACGAAGACGGACGGCTCAGCCGGTGTCTTCACCCTCTACGTCGAATACCTGCACCTCATCACGCCGGCGTACCTGCCGAAGGACGGCCAGGGCCACGTGATCCCGGCCGAGTCGTGGGCAGCCACGGGCAAGGGGATCGGTTTCGGGCCGCGGATGCAGAACGGCGCCCGTCTCAGCGCCGATGACCTGACCGGGGGCGCCCCGCTGCTGATAGGCCACCTGGGCGCGACGCAATTCCCGCATGTGCACATCCAGGCCGCCTACGGGGCTGGAGAACAGGGGTATCTCCGGACGCCGCGGTTCGATCCTGCGGTGATGTTGCGATCCTCGGCCACGACTACCCAGGCCTGGGCGCTCAGCCTGCCGAGCCTCGCTCTTAACGACCAGAGCTTCCAGTACGACGTCCCAGGAACCTTCGAGCCGCTCGTGCAGCCGACAGGCATGGCATGCTGGGCAACGGCTGCCACGATGCTCATCAGCTGGCGCGACCAGGCCTCCTATCCGATCATCACGGTCTGCGACATGGCCGGTCCGCCGTTCCGCGGTTACTTCGACCACGACACCGGCCTTTCGAGGGATGACAAGCTCGCGTTCTTGCAGCGACTCGGTCTGCAGGAAGAACCCCCGGCGAGCTACACCATCGACGCATACCGGGACATGCTGCGGGCGTACGGACCGCTGTGGGTAACGGCGGATGTCGGTAGTCTGGGGCACGTGTCCGTCCACGCGAGAGTGATGACCGGGATCTACGGAGATGGTTCGGCCGACAATACGTTCGTCTGGCTAGTAGATCCCGCGGACGGCCAGCGTCACAGCGAGACGTTCGCCCATTTCTCGGCTACTCTCGAGCAGCTTGCCCGCGACGTCGGGGCGACGCAGCCGCTATGGGTGCAGATCGTTCACAACCCCCCGTCTCCGTCGCCATAGGAGACGGCCGGGCTTGTGATACCTGCCTGAGCACCTGAATACTGTCTCTGACCAGGCAGGTGGCATCAGCCAAGACGACCAGTGAACGCTCGAGGTCGTCCGTCACCTGGCGCAGCGAGCCAGCTGACAGCGGTGAAGGCAGCGAGACCTGCACGGTTCTCTCCCCGGTCACCGGCGACCCGACGTCGGACTTGAGCTGCTCGTAAAGCAGCCGCGTCCGTTCTCCGGGGGCGATACCGAGCTCCTCCCGCAGAGCCTCACAGCATCGTTCGAATTGCCGGATGGCCCCTGTCCTGTCGCCCGCCTGATAACGCAGTCGCATGAGCCGCCGATGGGCGCGTTCGTGTGCCCGGTCATAGCGCAGCAGAAGCTCCCCGTGGGTCACGCCCTCTTCGGCACGAGACGTCGCTTCACAGTAGGCAAGAAGCCGCTCGAGCAACGAAAGGTACAGGGCCTTCAGCCGTTCGCGCTCATAGACGCACCAGCTCTGGTAGCAGCCTTCCAGCAGATCCCCGCGGTAGAGAGGAACGACCCGCCCGAGCACAGCGGCATCAGCGGCATCGAGCCGTTCCCCCGGAATGAGCTTGACCCGGGCGTAGGCCTCCTCCAGGTGCGCCACGTCGAGCCATAGCTGACCGGCATTCACCTGGATCCATTCGGTGTCCGCCAGGAGCAAGGGGGCGGATGCCTGATCGATTCCCCGGGCGGCGCGGAGCTGCCACAGACTCTGCCGCAGATTTTTCTTGGACTGCTCGGTATCGCTTTCCGGCCACAGCGTGCCCGCCAGCACTTCACGATGATGCGGGCGGTCCCGGTATAGCAGCAGGAAGCTCAGCATCTCGATCGTCTTCCGTGCGCGGAACGCCTTATGGTTGCAGCTTCCGATGCGGGCCTCGAATCTCCCCAGCAGACGGACGAAACTGTCGGCCGGAGACGGCTCTGTCGACTCGACAAAGACCGTGGAACTCACAGCTGATCGCCCCTGCGTTGGCGGCAGATGATCGCGGATCGGCTAGCTCGCGAATTGCCTAAACCAGCGTCGGCCGCCAGGGACCTATTGGCCCAAGTTATGTGACCTGTATACCGTCCCATGGCCCCGCCCCCTTAGTGTGCGAAAAGGCATGCCCCTCTGTCTAGAGACACCTCATCCACGTCTCAAGGGTCGCACCAGCGGCGATGAGACGCAAGTCATCTTCCCAGGCCTGGGCGTATCCGAGGCAAGTCGGCAGTGACTAGCGGTAAGTCAATACACCACCGTGGCTTGAGCGTGCTGAGGGACCGGTGCATTAACCCGGCTCGTTCGGGAAAACGCAAAGATAGAGGCAGTTCACGGGTCCAAATCGCGTCCTCTACTTGCCTTTGCTACACGCCGAAGGCATACGGCTACGCGATCCACCTGACGAATCCAATCCCGGCGGCAATGAGCCAGGTCCAGAAGCTGGTCACCTGGGAGAAATATCTCGGGTGAGGCCCGGAACGACCCGCAGCACGGGATCTCGGTCACGTTCGAGGCGTTCGCTCGCAGGAGGCAGACTCAACCGCTCTCGGTGCTGCGTGACCTGCTGCCAGGTGCAGATTCCGGTGCGCATCATCAGCGACATCCATGCCCTGCTGGTCCCGATATCCAACGAGCGCTACCTGGCCGAGCGGATACCGGGCAGCCAGCTGACGATCCTGGACACCGGTCACTTCGCCTCGGAGCAGGTCCCCGACCAGCCGCGCCGCCATCGTGGCGGGACTGGGGTTGCCCGTGCCGAGGCGCAGGCTGGCAACCCAGTCATCTGACCCGGCGCCGTCGTACCGCGACGGCGCCGTTTCTGCAGGCGGTCCCGCAGACCGCTGTCATACCTGTCGTGACGAGGAGGGACAGTTCCGGGCTGCTCAACTTCGCCGCGCATCCGCCAGAAGATAATCGAGCCAACGCGACAGAAAATACCGCTCTGCGCGCTTCCAGTGGCACCGGACCGAATGTACTAACCCATTACAGAACGGCGGCTCGGTGAGCGTTCTCCCTAACCCTCCCAGTCACTCAGTGTGATGTACCGGCGATGAGCCTCTGGGTCAGCCTCAGGAGGGTCCGGCACGGCTGGTTCCCTTGAGGCCTGCGCTGGCCACTGCCCGAGGTGCTCGTCGATGCGGCACCCAGCCGCGGAGACGACTGCATCAGGCTGAACCTGGCGCCCGATACACCGGTAGGCCGCTGGCGAGGTGCCCGCTGAGGGCGGGTCCTTTTCCAGCGACCCCCGGTCCGAACCCCGCGGGCTAGTTTCCCAGCACGAGGCTCTCCAGCGATTACGCCGTGAGATCGCGGCGGAAAGCACCGCCGGACCTTCACGGAGGACATTCGTCACAGTTCCGGCGTTCCGCATTACGCGTACCTCCCTGCTATCTGAATATCCATCGCCTGGCCCCCTTTGCCCTGCAGGCGGTGTTACCGCCCTCCCTGGCAGGTCGTTACTCCTGCGACTACTACGAGGCCTGTGTCACCATAGGGCTCGCGCCACCCCGGGCAGCGTCCTGAGCACCTTGACCCGGGGGTCGGCCTTGGCGTGCTGGTGCAGCTCGCCGTCGATCCGGTCGATCAGCGGTGTCATGCCGTCGATGACCGCCAGGCAGTCGGTGACGATCTCCCGCGACGACGGCGGCAGGTCCAGTTCGGCCAGCCAGCCGCGCCCGGGCCGGTCCAGTAGCTGGCGGACCGGTCATAGCCGTGGCCGGCGGCGACCGCGTGGATCCGGTTGCGCTGCTGGGTGCCGAGGCGGACCAGGCCGGCCCGGTGCCGCAGCAGCGCGCGGAGCTGGCGCACCTTCGGCGGGGCGATCCACGCCTCGGGCAGCAGGTCCGCGCGCAGCAGCTGGGCCAAGATCGCGGCGCCGGCCCTTGTCGTTCTTCAGCCGCGCCGAGGCGATCGCCTTGCACCGCAGCGGGTGCACCAGGTGCGCCTCGAAGCCGTAGTCCTCCAGCAGCCCGGCCAGCCAGCCCCAGCCGAAGGCGGCCTCGAACGCCACCGGCGTCCCGGCCGGCAGGTTCCCGATCAGCCGCAGCATCGGCTCGGAGCCGTTCACCACGTTCTTGTTGAGCTGCACCGTGCCGTCCTCAGTGACCACCGCCACCTGAGAGCGCTTGCGGTGGACGTCGATGCCGACGTACACAGACATTGCCGGGTCTCCTTTCCCGAGCTCGGAACTTCTCACCCGGAGCGTCCCGCTACCGGGCTGAGCTGGGAAGAGGCCCGGCCCTCATAGGGTCATGTGAGTATGGTCGGTGCACTTGGGCAGGCGAGCCTGGCGTTGCCGGCGGAATGCTTGCCGGTGACGAAGTGTTGCATAGGAGGTACAGTGGTCGTGTCACCTGTGCAACACTTTGAGGGGAGCTGCCGTGACCTCGCAGATGCTCGGCGTGGGCTTGCATGAGCGCCGCCGCGAGCGGCGGATGCAGGACCCGGAGTACCGCGCGGCGTATGAGCGGGCGGCGCGGGAAGTCGCCCAGACCGATGCGGTGATCCGGCAGCTTGACGCGCTCCGGGCTGACCTGGGCATCTCCAAGGCCGAGCTGGCGCGGCGGGTCAATCGCAACGCCTCCAGCGTGCGGCGCCTGTTCACCGCGAGCCAGGTGCGGCCGGAGCTCCCGCTCATCGTGGCGCTGGCCGATGCGCTGGGTGCCGAGCTGCGTGTCGTGTCCCGGGCCGCGGAAGCCCAGCAGGCGGCGGATGAGCCGGGCCGTCACCGGCGTGTCGCGGCTACCGGGGTTAGCTCTGGCCGGTTACGGTCGGCTCCATGCCCCCTCGGGAACGTGGCCCGCGTCGGGCGCGCGGCCCGGCCGGCCAGGGCGGTGACGAGCAGCTGCCGCGGGCGGTCATCTACTACCAGGCACCCGATGGCACGGTGCCCGCGCTGGAGTTCCTCGATGAGTGCCCGGGCAGCATCGACGCGCAGTTCACGGCGGTGCTGGACGCGGTCGCTGCGGCGCCTCCTCCGCGGTTCTCTGGCGAGGGCAAGTGGGAGGCCATGCCCGGCACGATGGGCGGCTGGTACGAAATCCGCCTGACCGGGCCCGGCCGTACGCAGTTCCGGCTGTTCTGCCTGCTGGAGAACGGCACCGGCGACGAGCTGGCCAGGCGCGGGCTGCCCCGGCCGGCGATCGCCGTGATCACGGGCATGCGCAAGCCCTGGCGGACAGTGTTCTCTGAGCGCGACTACCAGCGCGTGCGGGAACTTGCCGGCGAACACCAGCGGAACTACCCGCGCCGCATCGCGACCTAGGGGGCCGGGATAACGACACCGCGGCGGGGCTGCCGGGTGACAGTGCCGTACTGGCGCCCAGGTTTCGCCGGTGCCGGCGATCCGGGATGTGCTGCGTCTTCGGCTCACGTGTCCTTGCTCATGATGCTGCCGGTATCGCGGCGTCGGCGGCGGTCGCCTTTACGGAAGCCGTTGTTGGCATACCGCCAGGCGGAGATCCTGATCTGTCAGGGTGTTCGGTTAATTGTCCTGTGGTCATCTCGCCGTCGGCGTTGGCCAGCAGGGGAGCAAGACGGGGAGCAAGCGAGCGGCGATATCGGGCTACGTCCAGCCACGTCCGGCGGACACGCTGCGCGGCTGGGCTAAGCAGGCGCAGATCGACCGGGGCCTGCGGCCGGGGACTGCGCCGGCGGATGCGACGCGGATCCGGGCGCTGGAGCGGGAGAACGCTGAGCTGCGCCGGGTGAATGCGATCTTGCGCACGGCGAGCGCTTTTTTCGCGGCCGAGCTCGGCCACCGGTAATCCTGGTGGTGGCCTATATCGAGGCCTACCGGGGCTTGTTCGGGGTCGGGCCGATCTGCCGGGCCCTGCGCCAGGCTGAGGTGCGCATCGCGCCGTCGGGGTACTACGCGGCCCGGGCGCGGCCGCCGCCGGCGCGGGCGGTCCGGGACGCCGCGCTGGAGAAACAGATCCTGCGGGTCTATAAGGACAGCGGGGAACGGTACGGCGCCTGGAAGGTGTGGGACCAGCTGAACCGCGAGGGCATCGCGGCGGCCCGGTGCACCGTGGAGCGGCTGATGCGCACGCTGGGGCTGCGCCCAGTCGTGGCTGGTGGTCGGCATCGATCCATCCGCGATGTCAGCCGGAAGATCGCCAGCCGCCGGGTAGTCAGGCGTGCCGACCGAAACGGGCCAGCAGCAGGGTCTGGGCGTCCGCATCACCGGGCACCGGCGGCCGCGCCGCGATCGCGCCCGCGCTGCGGTAAGCGTCCTCCACCGCCCCGAACCAGGTCGCGCAGGACGCGACGAGCCCAGCATCCAGGCGCTCGTCCGCGCCGATCGCGCGGGCCAGGTCCCACGCGTGGATCAGGTGGTCAGCGAACAGCTGCAGCGTGTACTCGCGGCCGGGGAAATTGCCGAACGACAGGTGGACGATCCGGTCCATCGCGCCTTGCTCCTCGACCGCCCGCACCGCCCCGGTAGATGCCGCGGTCCAGGCGGCCTTGGGATCAGCAGCGAGCACATCGCCGTCAAAACGGACGCCTACCTCGGCGATCGTGGATCCGGCCAGCAGCGGCGGCGCCCACAGATCCTCGCCGACAACATGATTCACCAGGTCGCGGACGCTCCAGTCCTCATCCGGGGTGGCGGCCTGCCACTGGTGATCGCCAATCTGCCGGACGCGGGCGTCGAACTCCGCGACCGCGCCGCAGAACATCGCCGGGATATCCATGTCCCCTCCCTGCCCTGAGATCCTGCCGCCTACCTTAACCCCAAGTTACGTCGGCGGATCGGCTGTAAATGGCTGGTGATCTGCGAAGACTTCGCAGAATGAGCCAAAGGGCGTAGCGCGGCCACGACCGCAGCGAGTCCGTGCTCCAGAGCCGCCCCGAACGGCGGCTCCCGTTCGCTCTGGGGTCGCGGTGTGTCACGGTGGCGAAGTGGCCAGATCGGTGGCTGAGGCAGCTTCGCCCGGTGGTCGGCCACCGGGCGAAGCTGATGCCAGCCGGCGCGTTACCTGGCGGCGCCTGCGACATAGGCGGCAACGATGTAAGTGGCGTGTCGGTCCAGGCTGCCGCAGGCACGGTCATACCGCATCGTGGTGCGCGGGTCCGCGTGCGAGGCCGCCTCTTGCACATCCCGCAGTGGCACTCCGGCATCCAGCGCGGCGGTAATGAACGCATGCCTGAGCGTGTGGGGCGTGACGGTCTTGGCGATCCCGGCCTGGCGCGCGATGCGGCGGACGATCCGCCTGGCGCCGTGCCGGTCCAGCCGCCGACCGTCCGCGGCCAGGAACACCGGCCCGCCGGTGTTCCTGGATGGCCAGGTCGATCGCCCGGGCGGTGCGCGGCGCCAGCGGAATGGTGACGACCTTGCCGCCCTTACGGGTGATCGTCAGCGTCCGGTGCCCGCGCTCCAGGCCCAGGTGCTCGATGTCGGCGCCGGTGGCCTCCGATACCCGTAGCCCGTTCAGTGCCAGCAGCGAGATCAGCGCATGCTCGGGCGGCGGGCCCAACACGGCGGCGACCAGCAGGGCGCCGAGCTCGTTGCGGTCCAGGGCGACGGCGTGAGAGTCGTAGTCGACCTGCGGCCGGCGGACGTGCGCGGCGGTGAGTGATCCAGGAGCTCTTCTTCGACGGCATACTTGTAGAACCCGGCGATGGTGCACAGCCGCCGGGTGACGGTGGCCCGGGATCGGCCCTTGGCTTCCAGGTCCCTGGCGAAGGTTTCGATGTCGGCGCGGCGGATGGTGAACAGGGTCAGTGAACGGGCCCGGCACCAGGTGGTGAACTGGCGAAGGTCGAGCGCGTAAGCCTCCCTGGTCAGGCCGCGGTACCCGGCCAGGAATCCGGCGAGGGCGAGCCGTTCGGCGTCGGTGAAGGCGGGCTGGATCGTGGCGAGCGCGGTGGATGGGGCGGCAGTGGTCATCGGGCACCTCCCGGCCGGGCTGGAACCGGGGAAGCTGGGCCAGTTCCGGTCCCAGCGGTTGAACGGAGAGCCAAACGTAAGCTGTCCGCCCGGGTCACGCTATGCTCACCAGCGAGCAAGCGCCGCAGCGCAGCAGGCGCCTGGGAAATGCTCCAGACCGCCGAGTATGCGCTCTTCGCGTGGGGCTCGGAGCAAGGTAGCTTTGCGCGCATATCAACCAGATCTGGACGGCCGGGTCTCGATCGGCAGCACTCGGTGCCGGTCAGCCAGCAGCTCTTCTTCCGCAGCAGCAGCCCTCTCGGGATCCCCCGCCTTCACCGCTGGATGGGAAGGCTGCTGCGGGGTGGTCAGGGTGTCCGGGTGGTCGGGCCCGAGTACCCAGAGCTGGTCGGTGAGCAGTTCCTCGAACGCGGCAGCTGCCCGGCCAGATTGCCTGCCTTTCCCTGTGAGCTGTTTCGGTGGCGATTGCCAATGTGAGCCATGTGCTACTGCTGCTGGCCGGATCATCATCATGCGCAACAGCTTGCGCCGCTCGCATGCGTCAAAGACATCACGTCCTGCTTGATGCCGGGTTCGCTACCGTGAACCTGTCGCTGGTGCTGGCCGACATGGCATGGGGTCTTGGAGGGTGACACGGCTTGGTCTGCCTGTGCCTGCCCTCGGCTACTGCCTATTTAGGAGCTGGCTCTGGATCCAGCGCTCGAACGCGGGGCCGCTCTCGACGCTCACGATGACCGCATACCGCATCTTCTGCCCGGCGTGGTAGCCGCCGTGGTAGAGCGCCTCGGAGTCGAGGACCACCTGCTGGTAGCGGGGCAGCGGGATGTGGACCTCGCCCTTGCGGCCGAACTCGGCCGGGCGGATGACGAGCACGCTGGCGGGGTCGTCGGTCAGCTCCAGCCACACCCGCACGATCCAGCCGTTGGACTCCGGGTTGCCCTGGTTGTTGTTATCCAGGTGCAACCCCCACCGGCACTCGCGCAGGGTGTTGGGGGACATGCGCAGCAACTGCACGCGGCCGAACCGGGCCCCGGCCGACTCGATCCACCTGACCAGTGCCGGACATTTCCTGGCGTTCTCGGTCCAGACTCCCTCCAGGTCGGCCTTGCCGTGCTCCCAGAAGCCCTTGAGCTCCGTCTTCCCGGTCGCGGAGGTGACCGGGGCGAAGAACGTGGCCGGATCGGTGGCGTAGGTCGTGTAGGTGAGGTCTTCCCACTCCTGTTCGGGAATCTCCGGCCCGCGGTACTTGTCCAGCACCAGGTACCCGCCGGCGGCCTGAAGCACCGGCATCCGGTAGTGCGGCGTGGTACCGCGCCGCCGGGCCGGCGGCCTGATCCTGGTGGCGCGCAAGATCCGCTTGGTGTGCTCATTCTTCAGAGCTGATATCAGCGTTGGCATGGTCCGCCTCCTCCTGCGATCAGGATGCTATGCCTGCTCAGCTCGTCCCCTGAGGTTCCCGGCCGCCGCCTGGAGGCTACCGGCGCGAATCCCGGTGCCCGGACGCGCTCGCACACACCAATACCACCAGGGCAAGGGCTGGCGGGCTGCGTGGCTGCGGTGCCAGGCGACAGCCTTCGCGTCCGCTGCTGTTGTCGGGCCCGGCGGCAACTGCTGCGGTGATTGTGATCACGAGCCCGGACTGCTGGCCTGGGCTTGAGTCCGGCCAGCAGTCCGGCGGCCGACCCGACTGAGCGGCTGACCTCAGCGTCCCGCAGCGCCGGTAACATTGGTGCTACCAGCCGTGAAGCCGCTCCGGCTCCGGGTCAGGCTGCTGGAGCCGCGCGGGACCGGGTGGCCGGTGGTTGTTCCGGTGATGTGTCATGGGCCGCAGGGAGTTCCGGCCGCGGGCCGCAGGCGGTGGCAGCCTGCGGTGGCGAGGCGCTGGCCGCTCTGGGCGCCGGACCTGGGCTGTCGGCCGTGGCCGGAAGCTGCGGTCCCGTGTGCTGATCGCCGGCGCTGTCATTGTGGTCGCGGCGGTGGCGTGGGTGGGGGTGCAGTTGTTGCGCCCGGTCCCCTCGATGGCCCTGACGGCCTCGGCTACCACGGTGCGTGTGCCGCCCGGGGCCGCGCCCCGCCCTGACTGGCCCGGCCGGGCGGAGGCGGCCGTCGGGCTGCCGGGAGCCGGCCTGCTCGGCACGCACGGTGGCAGCCGGCCGGTGCCCATCGCGAGCCTGGCCAAGATCATGACCGCGGAGGCTCCTCACCCGGCTCTGACCGGATCTGGTGCGGGCAGGCCCCGGGCATGGTTACCGGGAGGGCGCCGGGCGTCCCGCATGGACTGGCTGGTCACCGTGGCGACCGGCTGAAATGCCCAGGCCCCGCCCGCTTCGCCCCCGATGCACTCGCCGATGTCCGGGTCGGAGACGTCCGGCACGGCCACCGCCTCCCGCGGCGCAGGTAGCCTGGCGCCGGCCCGACGATGGCCATGGTCCCTGGCGGCACCGGCCCGGCCGCGAGAAACTTGTCACCAGGGAGGGGTTGTCATGTTTTTCGCCGATCGTGATGATGCCGGGCGGCGGCTTGCCGCCCGGCTGGAGCACCTGCGGGGCGAGCCCGTGGTTGTCCTGGGCCTGCCGCGGGGCGGCGTCCCGGTCGCGTCGCAGGTGGCGCAGGCGCTCGGCGCGGCGCTGGATGTGATAGTCGTGCGTAAGCTCGGGGTGCCGTTCCAGCCCGAGCTGGGCATGGGCGCGGTCGGGGAGGACGGGGTGCGGGTCATCAACCCCGCGATCATCGACCGGGCCGGGGTGCCGGAGACCGAGGTCGCGGCTGTCCAGGCGCGGGAGCAGGCCGCGGTGGAGGCCCGCGCTGCGCGCTACCGGGCCGGGCGGCCCCGCCAGCCGCTGGACGGGCGGGTCGCGGTGGTGGTCGATGACGGCATCGCCACCGGGTCCACCGCGCGGGCCGCCTGCCAGATCGCCCGGGCGCTGGGGGCGGCGCGGGTGGTGCTCGCCGTGCCCGTCGCGCCGCCCGGCTGGCAGGGACGGATCGGCGCCGATGCCGACGAGCTGGTCTGCGTCGGCACGCCAGAAGGATTCTTCGCCATCGGGCAGTTCTACGCCGAGTTCCCCCAGGTGTCCGACGAGGAGGTCATCGCCTGCCTGGACCGCGCAGCCGCCCCGCCGTCCCCGGCGCAAGCCGGCACCGCGCCCCCCGCCAGCACCGCTGACCCGCCGGCCCGGAGCGAGGAAGTCGAGCCCCGCGCCGGTGCTGTCCGCCTGGCCGGCTACCTGGCCGTGCCGGCGAACTCCCGGGGGATCGTGGTCTTCGCCCACGGCAGCGGCAGTAGCAGGCACAGCTCCCGCAACCGGCATGTCGCCGGCATCTTGAACGATGCCGGCCTGGGCACGCTCCTGTTCGACCTGCTCACCCCCGAGGAGGAACTCCACCGGGCCAACGTGTTCGACATCGGCCTGCTCGCCGGCCGCCTGGCCGAGGTCACCGGATGGCTGCGAGCCCAGCCGCGCGCGGCCCAGGCCGCCATCGGCTACTTCGGTGCCAGCACCGGCGCCGCCGCGGCGCTGCGGGCGGCAGCCGAGCCCGGCGCCGGCATCGCGGCCGTGGTGTCCCGCGGCGGCCGCCCCGACCTTGCCCGCCCCCGGCTTGCGGCCGTGACCGCGCCGACGCTGCTCATCGTCGGCGGGCACGACGAGGTGGTGCTGGACCTCAACCGCCGGGCCCAGGCGGAACTGCGTTGCGAGAACGACCTGGCCGTGGTGCCCGGCGCCACCCACCTGTTCGAGGAGCCGGGTACCCTGGCCGCGGCCGCGGGGCTGGCCCGGGACTGGTTCCTCGGCCACCTCACGTAATAGCCCCGGCCGATGAAAGGGGCAGAAACTGACGCCCCGCGCCGATCCCGGGCCGTCGCCCGCACGGCCCCGTGAACGGCTCCCGCGCCAGGACTGCTGACCGCGCCAGGACCGCTGGCATAGTCACCGCCGAACCTCCCCGATGAGCGCGGCGACAGCATCGGGCCGCAGGCCCGCTACCGTTACCGGGTGCCCGCAACGGGCCGGACCAGGGCCGTGGCCCTGGCCGGCGCGTTCGTCATCGCGGCGGCCAGCAATCGGCCGGATTCTCCGGAGCGTTCATGACGTCCTTCAGAGCGCAGAACGCCCAGATCAGGGCGGCCAGCGTCTTGACTGGCACCGAACCGGCATCCGTGCATAGCGGCGGATACGGATCGTCGCGCGGTAGCGAGCGCCGTCCGCAGAGCGCGACATTAGGGCGGCTTGTGCCGAGGCGGGATCGTCGACTCTGAGCGGCCGACTCCCATGCCTCATCTGGAGGGACCCGGCAGTCAGGGGTCTGATGTCCTGATGGACCCGCGGCGTGAAACGCGAGCTGCGATGACTCCGTTTCCGCGTGAACGGCGATAGCAGGCCAGCCCGCGGTGTACCTCGGCTCGCATCACGGACCCAGCAGTGGCATCCGGATCGTCTGGCATGTGCTGATGAGGTCCGAGTTGACGGAAACCAAGCCCCATCCTAAGATCAAACTAAATCTAACTAAATCAAGCTAAATTCAGGAAGGTCGAGCCGGTGGACGATGATGCGCTGAGGCGCGAACTTGACCAGGTGACCTCCGAACTTGCCACAGCCAGGACCGAGTACGCCAGCCTCGGGGCAAGGATCGCCGGTCTCGAAGCCCAGCAGCTAGCGCTCAGCAAGACCCTCGCGCGCAGCGAGCAGGGAACCGCCGCCACAGGCACCGCTCCCAGATACCGGACGGATGCCATCGTCGCGGTCCTGGAAGCAAACGGCACCGAGATGTCCATCCAAGACGTCATCGCGGCGCTCGCCGACGCCGGGCGCACTAGCGAGACTTACGACAACGTCGGCGTTGACCTGGCCTACCTGACCGAGCGGGGCCGCGCGAGGAGGGTCAGGCGCGGCGTGTACGGGCCGCCTTCTGCCCGAGAGACGCACACGGCAGCCAGCGCAGACCGGCCCGGCCGGGCGAGCAGAACATGACCGGCCCGGTGATGAGGGGCCGCTGGCATCCACTGCCGCTCAGCAGCGGCACCGCACCCGCTCATCACCACGACTGCACCTATGGCAGAGGCCTACCTCGGCGGACAGGCCGCCGCCTGGTGACAACCGGGCGGTGAGATCTCCCCGCGCTGAATTGCCAATACTGGCACAACGCCCAGCATGCGGGCTCCGTCCAAGACCCGCCGTACCGGCACAGTTCGCAAGTCAAGGAGGCCAAGATGCCCGGAACGCTCAGACGTATCCGCGACGAGATGGATGTTAAGCCCACGCCTCGCGACAAGGGCCTCACCCTGACACTTCGGGTCACCGCCTACGACAACGGCATGATCGAAGTTGACGGCGTCCCGATCAACGAAGCGCCAGCCTACGATCCCGGGCACGGCTGGCTCGGCGCAGCAGAAACAGCACTGCTCACGATAAGCGAGTTCCGCCGCCAAGCTGAGAGAAGGCGAAAGCAGAAAGCCGCGGGCCCGAAGTAACTCAACCGCGCAGATCACCCCGTTCGGGCACACTGCACGCGGCCACCTTGCGAAACACGCCGCCGCTCATATCGGCGGTGTGCGCCGTGACGTCAATGGCTGATCACCCAGCGCGATCACGCCGATGAGCAACTGACGTTCGCCGGGCAGTGCCGATCACGCGCGGTCGACGCCGCGCGGACGGGCAGACGGTCCGCGGTGTAGATGGTCCTGTTCTGCGTCCAGGGCGACATC
>WNGL01000995.1_pt1 | contig 34291 bp, 31 predicted proteins | sample 5400591 | NCBI WGS metagenome assembly WNGL01 (sample SAMN13153377, study PRJNA577476) | soil metagenome | isolation source: 80 cm soil or saprolite under Garry oak tree replicate 1 | place: USA:California | collected 2016-06-15
CGGAGAACGAGAAACAAAGTCACGTCACCATTCTTGTGCACGGTTTCAACAACAAGTTTACTTCGGCAACGAAGTTTTATCAGGATCTTTGCGGGAGACTTTTTGACGGTCCAGATAGTCTCGGCCTTTGTATCCTTTACGATTGGCCGTCGCGCGGCAGCATCCTTGGCTACGAGCCTGATCGTTCGCATGCGCGCATTTGTGCTCAGGATCTGACAGACGTTTTGAGCGCGCTCTTCGATTGGCTGGTGGCTAAACAGCAGGCGACCATAGACAACCCTGCGAAAGCCTGCAAAGCAAAGGTCTCCCTCATTGCTCACAGCATGGGAAATTATGTTGTGCAAAAGGCGATGGCCGCGGCTTGGACGCGAAAAAATCAGCCGCTGCTCGTTAGCCTCATCAACCAGCTCGTGATGGTCGCTGCGGATGTCGATAGCGATTTGTTCGACGCGGGCGCGCCGGATAACGACGATGGCGATGCTGTGGCTAATCTCACCTACCGGATCACGGCGCTCTACAGCGGACGCGACTCCGTCCTCGGCGCGTCTGCCGGCTTAAAACATTTCGGCATGCGGCGTCTTGGTCGCAGCGGTCTCCCGAACCACCCGCCGTTGGCAGACGCGTCGTCGCCAACAGACAATGTTTGGGACGTCGATTGCTCGGGTTTCTTCAGCCCGGACGTCGCCGGCGCAGGAATTCACGGAGCTTATTTCGTCAACGACGACACGATCAATCTTATGCGACACGTTCTGCGCGGTCTCGACCGCGATGTGCTTGACACCCTTGGATATACCAAAGGCACTGCCTGGCCGGCAACGCGATGAATGCAACTAAACGGCATTTCCAACGCTAAGCACAGGCCCGCCATCGCACCGTTAAATCGCGTGTGTCGCGCTAACAGCGCCGCAGGCGGCCGCTTCCGCGGCGCTTATTCGCTGGTTAATTGAGCGATATGGTATTCCGCGCACACATATCTTTGGCCATGATTTTACGCCCGGCTACAGCCGACCCGGCGGCACAAGCTGCCCCGATAAACTCTTCGGCGCCGCGTATGCTCAACGCACCATCGCTGCGTGGGTGAACGCGAATGTCTGAGGCGCGGTCAATCCGCTCTTTCGGCTAGCCCGATAACTAGAGGTGGTTAGGTTTTAAAATCCGCTTCTTCCCTCTTTCTCGTGGTCCTGATCATGATCAAGATTCTCCTCTCAGGAGCCGATCGCGAGCAGGAGCAGGATTATGGAACCCGAGCCACTTTTGAAACCATTACCTAACTAACCTTCCTGAATTACTGGCTCCGGCGCTTCTGCTCTTCGGAAAATCATCCAGACGCCGACAAGCACAAAACACGCGCCAACAAGTGACCAGAGCGAAAATTTTTCGCCGCCGATCGCCCAACCTAGCGCGACCGCACCCGGTGGCGTGATGAGCGAGATTGCTTGTAGTCTCGCTACAGTCATTCGCGGCAATAGCCAGTAAAGAAGTAAAAAAGTAAGTGCCGAGCCGATGACGGCCAGATAAAGCAAACAAAAGATCGACAGCGCGCTCCAGTGAAACCGCGCCGGATTTCCTTCCACCAAAAATCCGGTCACCAGCAATGGCGCTGCGCCGAAAATCATTTGCCAGGCGGCGATCATCGCTGGCGCGAGTTGGATCACGCGCGCTTTGAGCAGTACGTTCGAAAAGGCCGCGCCGGCGGCTCCGAATACGATGCCCAGTCCGCCCCAGAACGCCATGAACCCGTTGAAACCGAGAAGACGCTCACAGATCATTGCCACGCCACCAAGCGCGAGCATTGCGCCGAGAAGTTTCTGCAGTCGCAACGGTTCATCGGGAAGCAAGAGATGCGCGGAGAGCATCCCGAAGATCGGGATGGTGGCCTGCAATACGGCCGCCAGCCCCGATGAAACGTGCAGTTCACCCCAAAAAAGCAGTCCGTAATTTACCGCGAACATCAAAACGCCAGTAAAGGCCAGCACTGCGTAATCAGAGCGGCGCTGCGGCAACAGGCGCACTCGCCCAGCCGAGACGGCCAAAAGAACAAAGATTGCGAGCAGAAAACGGATACCCGCATAGGAAATCGGCGGCAAATCGCGCAATCCAATCTTGATAACGAGCCAGGTCGAGCTCCAGACGACGCAAAGTGTCAGCCATGCTACCGGCACACCCCATCCGACTCGCGGCCGCCAATTGTGATTTGCCCATGCGCTTTTTGTTTTCATCTGCGCGCGACCATCGCGTGCCGGCTGCGATTCGTAAAGCCACCTCGCGCGCGCACCTGGCTCATTGTGTGCCTTTCTTACTCCACTCCTATTCTTACTCATGCTCTTGAGCGCTCTTTCTGTAGGGGAAGCTGACAGCTTCCCCTACAGCAGAAGACGACGATCCGAAGTATCAGATGATTGACATTGCAGAAGCGCGCGACGACGGCATCATGCCGATCTCATTTCAGGCAGCATCGCGCTAGAAATCGTCACGTTGTCATTGATAGATTGACTCTTGCCTAACTAGGCTGCCCAGCACCATGAAAAATTTCGTTACTCTCTTGCTCTGCCTTTCGCTCAGCGTTTTTGCTGTGGCGCGCGCGATGACGCCGGGCCACACGCTCGCTGCCGTCGCAAAAACCGCTCAGAAAAAGCCAACGGGACAAAAAGCCGACGCCAAAACTTTACTCGACAACGGGAGCAAGGCGCTGGCTGCGATGATTAAAGCTGCGCGCGCCGATAAGGGTCTCGATTCGAAAACACCGAAGAACAAACCCTTTTGGAAATCAACTCAGCTGATTGCCAAAAATTTGAAGCTGGCCAAAAAAGGTCTCGCCGCCAAGAGCAACGACTTCTTCAAGGGCATCGCGGAAGCGCGCAAAGCTGAAGAGCAGATGAAAGTCGATTGGCAGCTGATCGACTCGAAAAATGAGAAGGTGATCGAAAATGGAAAGAAACTTGGTCATGCCATCGCGTTGCGTCGCACCGATTTCTCGAAAGAGGCCGCGCGGAAAAAGAAAGGCGGCGAGCTGACTGCGAAAGAGAAGGCTGAGTTCGACAAAATCAAAGCCCAACAAAAGGAATTGCTCGCGAAGATTAAGACGTTGGAAAAGACCGCGCAAAAAGACAAGGCGCTTGAGAAAGGTCTGCGCGAGATCGAGAAACAGGCCAATCATATTCTCAAGGAGCCGGCTAGAGTTGATGCTTACATCGCCACGTTATACCTGCTGGATGTCCAGACCGGACTCGTGCGTGGTTACGAATACTACGTGGATAAGCCGTGGCGCACTGATTACCTCACGCTTGTAAATTGGACCAATACTTACGAGACCAGTTATTACGAATGGGAAGCCTCGGTTTCATTCGAATGGGCGTCGATCGATACGAGCGTCGATATTTACGAGGGTGAAGACGTTGACGTTTCCGAATCAGTCTCCGACGAGGAAATCAACACCGAAGAATCTTACGCCGAGAACGAATCGTTCGATATGTCGGAAGCCGAAGAAGAGGAAGTGGCTGCTGAGGAAGACACCGATGAAGAAGTGGCCTCCGATGATGAAGACAGCATGGAGGACGCTTCAGGCGACGAAGGCTACGACATGAGTGATGACGACGGGAGGGATAATGACGGCGGCGATGACGATGGCGGCGATGACCACGGAGGAGACGATGGCGGCGCTGATGAAGGCGATTAGACGTGTTCGTTAGCCGACCGCTCCGTTGCTTGGCGCAAGACCGATAGACACAAGATCGACAGATTTTGCTTGCCCATTAAGACGCAGTCCGTTAAAACCCGCGCCAACAAACCTTAACCTCTATGAAATCACTCCTTAACCTCCCACTCATTGCATTTTGCATTTTGCTTCCAAGCCAATTTCTGCTGGCGCAGGAAACGACCGATTACACAACTTCAGCTGGCGGCAGTCCGGTTGCAGCGATTATTGGACTGCTTATCGCGCTGCTGATGATCGTCGCGATGTGGAAGGTTTTCGCGAAAGCGGGCCAACCTGGGTGGGCCAGCATCATCCCTATTTACAACCTCTACGTTTGGTGCAAGATCGTCGGCCGGCCGGCCTGGTGGATCATTTTGATGTTGATCCCGTTCGTCAACATCATCGTAGGAATTGTTCTCTGTATCGACATGGCAAAAAGCTTCGGCAAAGGCGTCGGTTTCGGAATCGGCCTCGTTTTCCTGGGAATCATTTTCCTGCCTATCCTGGGTTTCGGCAGTGCGCAATATCAAGGCGCTGCGGCTGCGGAGCCTAACCAAGGAGCGGTGGTTTCCCAACCGCAGCAGGGCGTTTAAGGACCCGTTGCTCCCTGGTTTCTATTGGCCGCCGCGCGCGCCGCTACATGACCCAGTTCGGCGGCCGCTTTTCGTTGAAGGCTGCAATGCCTTCACGCGCTTCGCTCGATTCGCGCGCTTCCATGTGATGCTTAAATGCAAGATCGATATCTTCCTTCACCGAACGCCACCAGAGTTCCTCGATGAAATGTTTCGTCTGTGCAAGCGCGCTTGGCGCGCCTTGCAAAACTGAATCGGCAAATTTTTGCGCTTCACTCATCAAATCACCTTGGGCGACAACGCGATTAACGAGGCCGATCTCTTTCGCTCGTTCCGCATCAATCAATTCTGAGCCGAGCAACAATTCGCGCATGTTTCGTTCGCCTACCTGGCGGCGTAGAAAAGTCATGACCAGGCCAGGTACCAAGCCGCGGCGCACTTCTGGATACCCGATCTTGGTCCCTTCTGCAGCGACAACAAAATCACAAGCCGACATAATACCTGCGCCGCCGGCAACCGTCGCGCCATGCACCGCCGCGATTATAATCAAACGTGTTTGACTGAGGGTCAGCAAGGTCTTCGCGACCAACTCCGCCATGGCGTGCGCGTTTTGTGGGGTTGCTGCTTTCAAGTCCATACCGGTACAAAAGGCAGCCCCAGCACCACGCAAAATAATGATTCGTTCATTCGGCTCGTCGGAAGCAAGCCGAATTGCAGCCACCAGTTTCGTCAGCAATTCGATGGTGAGCGCGTTACGCCGCTCCGGACGATTCAAAGTCACAATCGTGATTTGCGGCGTTTGTTTTTCAATAAGAAGGACGGGCATGAGATTCGTTGAATCGTTAAACCTGGATCACGCCAGTATGGAAGCGCGCCTTGGGCATTGGACGTGAGACGTATTGCAGCAACCGGATCAGGACGTCGCGCGTCTCGTGGGGTTGAATGATCGCGTCCACCCAGCCGCGCGCAGCGCCGTAGCGAATGTCGGTTTGTTCTTCGTAATTTTTTTTGACGGTCGCTCGAAGCTCCTCCAGTTCTTCCGGCGAAGATTTTTTGTCGCGCTCGCGTGCGCGAGCAAGAACTGCAAAGACGGTATCGGACGCCTGGGCGGCACCCATCACAGCATAACGAGCAGTCGGCCAGGCGACGATGAATCGCGGATCGTAAGCTTTTCCGCACATCGCGTAGTTCCCGGCGCCAAACGATCCACCGACAACGACTGTGATCTTCGGAACGACGGAATTGCTGACCGCATTCACCAACTTCGCGCCGCTGCGAATGATCCCGCTCTCTTCCGCATCGCGTCCGACCATGAAACCGGTGACGTCCTGAAAAAAAATGATCGGCAGGTTCGTTTGATTGCAGTCCATCACGAAACGCGCCGCTTTATCGGCGCTATCGGAGTAAATGACGCCGCCCATCTGAATTCCTTCCTTTTTGGTCCGCGCTTGCAAACGTTGATTTGCAACAATGCCGACCGCGCGCCCGTCAATGCGGGCATAAGCTGTCACGATCGTCTTGCCGTAGTCTGCTTTATATTCATCGATTGAGTTTGTATCGACGACCGACGCAAGCAGATCGCGCACATCGTACTGCTTCTGACCATCAAAGCTGATCAAATCGTAGATCGAATCGGGACTCTTCGCCGACTTCGTCGTTTCCTTCGCCTTCTCGAACATTTTAGGTTCCTTTGCTTCCGCCAGCAATGCGATGAGCGAACGAAGGCGCTTGAGACACGACGGATCGTCTTTTTCGTTAAAATCCACCGTCCCGCTTATCTCCGCGTGCATTTGCGCGCCACCCAGTTCCTCCGCATCGACTACTTGTCCAATAGCCGCTTTAACGAGCGAAGGCCCAGCGAGGTACAAACCGCTTCCCTTCGTCATCAGAATTTTGTCGCACAGGACCGGCAGATAAGCGCCGCCCGCGACGCAATTACCCATAATGGCGGCGAATTGAGGAACGCCAGCTGCGGAAATGACGGAGTTATTGCGAAAGATGCGGCCGAAATCATCTTCATCTGGAAAAATTTCGTCCTGCATCGGCAGGAAGACACCGGCGGAATCGACCAGGTAAACGATCGGCAGGGCGCATTCAAAAGCGATGCGCTGGGCGCGGATGACTTTTTTGGCTGTTTGCGGAAAGAAAGCGCCGGCCTTCACGGTCGCGTCGTTGGCGATAATCATGCACGGAACTCCCGCGATATTCCCAATCGCAGCGACTACGCCCGCCGCAGGGATCTTTCCCCATTGTTCGTACATCTTATACGCGGCCCAGAGACCGATCTCGAAAAACGGCGAATCTTTGTCAAGCAAATGACTAATTCGTTCTCGCGCTGGCAGCCGACCCATTTTTCGTTGACGTTCGTGTCCTGCCTTGCCGCCGCCCTCGCGCAGTACGGCTTCCTCCTCAGAAATTGCGACGCAGTGAGCCCGCAACAGTTCGCTGCTGGAAGATGTCGATTTACTGGACATAACGCGAAGCACGCTTAATCTGGGGACAAATGTAGCGCAAGCGGCTTGCGAATTCGTTAGAAGTGGTTTCAAAAGTCACTTGCTCACTGTTTCTCGTGCTCGCGCTCCTAATCGTGATCGAGATTCTCCTCTGATGAGCCGGTCACGAGCAGGAGCACGATTACGGAACGTGAACCGACTTTTGAAACCACTTGTAGATCGCTCGCCGCGGCGAGCGCCACATTGAATCAATAGATATCGTTATCGGAACTGTAACCGGAATCTCCGCGAATAGAGCGCAGACGGGCGCGACTCCCCCACTCTGATTCCGGTCGATTAATCTGCCCCACCGCGATTTTCACCAGCCACGGCGCGGCAGCTAACGCGCCAATTGCAACCAGTGCAATTGCAGCTGCCTGACGCAATGGAGGCTTGATTTTTTCCGCCACCAATATTCCCAGGCCGACACCAATCGCAGTGCGGGTCAGGACGAGTAACGGATCAACCGGAAGCTGCTGGGCGGTTTTTGAAATGGATATCGGGAGAGACATCGCCTACCATATACGTCTCGTTTCGAAAAAAGAAACGAGAAAATCCTCGCGACTTGGAAAACCCGGTCAGCGCTCGTTTTAATGCTCAATCCGATCTACGCGCTCATTCTCGCCGGCGGCAGTGGTGAACGCTTTTGGCCTCTAAGTCGCCGGGCCCGGCCGAAGCAGCTGCTTCAGCTTGTCTCCAAGAGAACCCTTCTCGAAGAAACCGTGGCGCGGATTGATGGCTTCGTTCCACGTGAACGTATTCTAATTCTAACAAATGCCGACCAGGAAGCGGCAGTTCGTAAATTGCTCAGCGCCTTCCCAGAGGAAAATATCGTTGCAGAACCAGCCAAGCGCGATACGGCAGCGGCGGTTGCACTGGGCACTGGTTGGGTGGCAGCGCGCGATCACGGGGCCACGATGATCGTGCTTCCGGCCGATCATGTCATTACGAATCGCGTGGCCTTTCAGGAAACCCTGGCCCTCGCCGCGGATGCAGCGGAGGAGACGGGGCAGCTTGTAACCATCGGCATCAAACCAACATGGGCTTGTCCCGGCTTCGGTTACATCGAACATGGCAAGCCGGTCCATTTGCGAAAGCGCAACGATAAAGATGCGATTCATCGAGTCGTACGTTTTCGCGAAAAGCCCAACCCCGATCTGGCTGAATCATTTTTGCGGAAAGGAAATTTTCGATGGAACGCAGGAATGTTTGTGTGGTCGGTGCCCACAGTCCTGAGTGAATTTAACCGTCAAACGCCGGAGTTAGCCGACTTCATTTCCCAGCTTCGCGCTCCGGAGAATTTCGAGAAGGTTTTGCGTGAGCGCTTCAGCAAACTGCCACGGATTTCATTCGATTACGCGATCATGGAGAAAGCGGACCGCGTGCTGGTGGTGGAAGCCAGCTTCGATTGGGACGACATCGGAAGCTGGAGAGCAGTGGCAAATTATTTCGAGAAAGACCAACTGGGAAATGCCGCCAACTGCGCGGTCACTGCGGTCGATTCCACCAATAACGTCATTTTTGATGAGGACGGGACGACGATCGCTCTGCTTGGAGTTCATAACCTCATTGTTGTGCGAACCGGCGACGCAGTTTTGGTTTGTCATCGTCACCAGGCAGAAAGGATCAAGGACTTGATCGGCAAGCTGCCGCCGGAACTGCAATGATCAATGATGATCTAAGGAAGCGATGAATCCAATTCTTGCTCTCGATCTTGGTCGCGCGCGCATCGGAGTGGCCATCTCTGACGAGTTACAATTATTGGCGCATCCGCTGGAAACAATCCCAGCAGATGACCAAGCCATACCGCGCTTGGCTCACATAATTCGTGAGAAGAAAGTCGATCATGTTGTTGTAGGAATTCCGCGGCAGATGAATAGCCAGATTGGCGCCGCCGCAACCGAAGCCCTCAGGTTCGTAGAAAAATTGCGAGAGATTCTTCCATGCCCGGTCGTCACATGGGACGAACGCCTGACCACCGTTGCAGCGCATCGGGCGCTACGTGACGCCGGCAAAAAAACGCGCGACACCCGCGGTTATGTCGATCAAGTAGCGGCTCAGATGATTTTGCAGGGCTATCTCGATCGGCGGCAACACACGGCGCATGCCGCTGGAAAAGTGATTAGTAACCGTGATAAGTAAAAGACGCGCGAGAGTGGCCGGGGTTATTTCTCAGCGATCAATTTTCACTGATCACAAATCACTAAATTAAGCTGCAATGCCGCGACGGCTGAAAATGATTGTCGCCTATGACGGGAGAGGATTTGCGGGGTGGCAAAGTCAATCCCATCGCAACACGATTCAGGATCATATCGAGCGCGCGTTTGAGCGTATCGGCGGCAAGCCCATCCGCGTTCATGGAGCAGGGCGAACAGACGCGGGCGTCCATGCTCTCGCACAGTGCGCTCATGTCGATCTTCCCGATGACCGTTTTTCGGCCGCGCGTTGGACAGAAGCGCTCAATGCATTGCTGCCGCCGGCCATTCGCGTGCTTCGATGCCAATATGTATCAAAGGATTTTCACGCGCGCCTTTCCGCAAAAGGAAAACTCTATCGCTACAGAATCTGGTCTGGCACGGTCCTGCCGCCATTCGAATATGGCCGCGCCTGGTATATTCCAAGTCCACTTGACCTCAAACTCTTAAAGAAAGCGGCCAAGTGCTTCGCCGGTACCCACGATTTTGCGGCGTTTGCCGCCAACCGCGGGAAGCCGGAAAATAGGACGGTTCGCACGATTTATTCTGTGACGGTCCGTCGTACCGGTTTTTGCGTGATGATCGATTTCAATGGCGACGGTTTTCTCTATAAGATGATTCGGCTGATCGTCGGCTCACTTGTGCGTTGCGCACTGGGCAAATCACGCATCGAGGAAGTGATCAACCAGCTCGCGGCGGCTCACGCCAGCCACGCACGTTTTGCTGCTCCTGCCGAAGGTCTCTCCCTCGTCCGCGTCCGTTATTGAGGGTACTGATGCCACCGACTGGCTTACTTCAGGTGGAAGCGGATACGAGATTTTTCGCAAACCGGAAGCCAGTTCGCGCATAACCGAGCTTTTCGTAAAACTGATGCGCCTCTTCGCGCTCGAAGCGAGTTGTCAGGGTCACTCGCTTGATTCCTCGCTGCGCGAAATTCTTTTCCGCCGCCGCGACTAACTGTGCGCCAATACCACACCGGCGCGATTTTGTGGACACGACAAGCGCGATGATTCGCCCGCTCAAATCGTTGTGCAAATAACTCGATGCTGAAAACGTTCCAATCATGCCACAGATTTTGTCGTCCTTCCGCGCAACGAGCGTTTTGTAGCGGGGGTCCCTTAAGATCGATACCAAACGCGACTCCATTTCCGCGGTGGTCGTTTTGTATCCGAGCTCGCACGCGAGCGCAGCTAGCTCTGCCGCATCAAACAATTCAGCATCACGTATTCTAAGCTCGACATCCATCCAGTATCTGACCGTTGGCCCTACTCATTCGCCGCCTCTCTTCTCAGGCGCGGCAACAACTGCTCGAGAATTGTCGCCACGGATTCATCGACAGTTTGCTCGTCAGTGTGCACAACAATTTCCGGATCCTCCGGCGCTTCGTAGGGCGCACCAATGCCCGTAAAATCGCGGATCTCGCCCGCCCGCGCCTTTTTGTAGAGACTCTTTGGATCCCGCGTTTCGCAGACTTCGAGCGGAGCTTCCACAAATACTTCGATAAACTCTGCATTGCCCTCAAGCGCAATTTCGCGAGCGCGGCGGCGATCCATTCGATACGGCGAGATGAATGCCGTAATGACGACCGCGCCAGCGTCGGCCATCAACTTCGCAACCTCACTCACTCGCCGGATGTTCTCCTCTCTGTCCTCCGGTGAGAACCCGAGATTTGAGTTCAAACCATGCCGGATGTTGTCACCGTCCAGTACGTATGTGTGCATGGCACGATGGAACAACTCGCGTTCGAGCGCCTGGGCAATCGTCGATTTTCCAGCGCCGGAAAGGCCGGTCAGCCAAATGACTGCTCCGTGATGGCCGCTTCGCATCGCGCGTTGGCGAGCGGTAATTTTTCCCTCGGTCCAAAAGATATTTTTGCTCTTTGCAGCTTTTCGGTCGGTATAAACACCGCCGAGAATCGTGCCTCCGCCGCGGATCCGCCCATCGTCCACGATTACGAACCGGCCGAGATTCGGGATATGATCATGATTGTCGATTACGAGCGGCCCGCGCGTTTGAATTGTCAGTCGCCCAATTTCATTTCGCTCCAACTGTTCGCGCCCGTCGCTCTTCATCTCCAGTGTGGATGAATCCATTATCTGCTCGATTGATACGATCTGACATTTCACGTCTTGTGTCGCCACGCGCAGATCGTAGAAATGACCAACGCGCAACGGCTCGCGCACAATCCAGAAAAGATCCGCATGAAAGCGGTTCGTCTCGATCGGTGTTTCGTTTTCGCGCGATGCAACGTAACCACGTTCGACGAAAATCTGTTCGCTCAACGTGATTCCAACGGAGTCCCCTGCAACGGCAGGACCGTTTGGCGGCGCGTTCCAACGTTCAATCGTTGCGACTACCGATGATTTGTTTGCCGGAGAAAATACCAACTGGTCCCCCACCCGTAACGTTCCGGTCTCGATCCGTCCCGCGATGATGCGGCGTTCATCGAATCGATACACATCTTGAATGCAAAAACGTAGTGGAAGATCGACATCGGATGCTCGCGGCTCCAACAAGTCGAGCGCCTCCAGAACGCTTGCACCGCAATACCATTTCATTTTCATGGTCGCGCGCGCCACGTTCTCGCCTTGTCGCGCCGAGGCTGGAATGAATGCGCGTGCTTCCAGTCCAAGCTCGGAAAGAAACTTCCGATACTCGCTCTCGATCTCGTGAAATCGCGCTTCAGAGAAATCCACCAGGTCCATCTTGTTTACGACCACGATGATCTGCTTGATACCGAGCAGGTTGAGCAAGTAAGCGTGCCGGCGGCTTTGCTCGCGCACGCCTTCATTCGCGCCGATGACCAGGATCGCAGCGTCTGCGCTCGACGCTCCCGTGATCATATTTTTCAAAAACTCCTTGTGACCCGGTGCATCGATGATGGCGTAACGGCGGCGCGCCGTCCGAAACGGGATTTGTGTCGTGTCGATTGTGACATTTTGTTTTTGCTCTTCGAGCAACGCATCGAGCAGGAACGCAAATTCAAATTCCATCCCCTCAGCCGCGCAGGCCTTCTTTATTTCATCGATTTTGCCTTCGGGAAGCGAGCCGGTGTCGTGCAGAATCCGGCCAATCAGCGTGGACTTGCCGTGGTCAACATGGCCGACGAAAACGACACGCAGGAGGGGAGCCGCTGAAGATTGCGGATTGCGGATTGCGGATTGCGGATTGCCCAGCTGCTTCATTAATTCACGCGCGCCGACTGCGACGCGCCGTTTTGATGGATGCCACAGCAGTTGCGAGCAACTCGTTCGCTTCGCTCAGCAGATCCGTGAGCCGGCCCTTTTTCAAAAGCTTGAGTGCGGCAATCATCTCCATCCAGTACGCAGATTCATCGCGCTCTTCCTCCACGATGCCGAGTTTTGCTATGAAATCCGCGCGTGATCTCTCTCGCGCTGCTGCGCGATAGTTTGTGCCGACCGAGGTGCCAGCGCGCAGCAGCTGTCGCCCAAGTATTCTCGCAGTTTCATGTTTAGGTAAGGCTCCCACGGCATGAACGACGCGCGTTCCGAATTTAAATGTACGCTGTTTAAGTTCTCGTGTTGTCATACTCCAGTCCGCAATCCACGAGCCGCAATCACAAAAATCCTTTCGCTCTAAGTTTCTGCATGGCGTTGCGCTCATAAGAGTCCTGCGCCCGCCCGGCGCGCTCGGTCGTTTTTGTCGCCTCGAGTTCAGCGATGATTTCGTCGATGGTCGATGCCATGCTCGCGACTGGATGTGTAATCGGGCTGCAGCCGAGCGAACGAAATCGCTTTCCATTACGCGCGAAATACATTTGGGGGATCGGAATATTTTCCCGTTGAATGTAGCGCCACACGTCAACCTCGGTCCAGTCGAGCAGAGGTTGCACGCGAACATGCTCGCCTGTTGCAGCAGATGTCGCGAATTGCCCCCAAAATTCAGGCGGCTGGTCCTTGTAGTCCCATTCGAACTGCGCGTTGCGCGGTGAAAAGTATCTCTCCTTCGCGCGAGTGGGATCTTCATCCCGGCGAATGCCGGTAATGAGCGCGTCCCATTTGTAATCGGCGAGCGCTTGCTGCAATGCGACAGTCTTTAACTCGTGTGTCACGGTCACCGGATCATGCGTCTCGTAACCAACGCCGCGCTCGCGCGCCTCCGTATTGATTTTGACGATCAGATTGAGATTGTAATGCTTCGTAGCCCAATCGCGAAACTCCAGCATCTCCGGAAACTCATAGGTTGTGTCGATATGCAGAACGGGAAACGGCACCTTTCCAAAAAAAGATTTGCGCGCGAGCCAGACAAGAACATTGGAATCTTTGCCCATCGACCAGGGCATGGCGATGTTTTTGAAGGCGTGATAGGCCTCTCGAAAAATAAAAATGCTCTGGTTCTCGAGCTGATCGAGATGAGTGCGGGTGGTCTGGGTCATGATTACGGGAGCCGTTCTATACAATCGTCAGCATCTTCCTGCAATGGTGGTCGATCGAGCGGTTCCTTGCTCGATGCCAAAAATGTCGGCGAAGCCGAGTAGATTTAGCATCGCCCAGCGGAGCGGTCTTCTGGGCAACAGGCTCACGTTTTGCACCTGACTGAAGTAAGATGTTAATGAAATTGGGCGCCACGTCGATCTTATAATTGTCGATCTTGCGTGCGTAAGGCGCGCCGTTACTGTTGGGCGATGGCCGAATTGCGTTCAACAGCCTACGATTCGAAAATCGAGGGCAACGTGATTTTTACGCGCTTCGATGCGGCGCTCAATTGGGTGCGAAAAAATTCGCTTTGGCCGATGCCGATGGGTCTCGCCTGTTGCGCAATCGAATTGATGGCGACGGCTGCGTCCCGGTTCGATATCGCGCGGTTCGGCGCGGAAGTGATGCGATTCTCGCCGCGACAATGCGACGTGATGATTGTTGCCGGCACAGTCACATACAAAATGGCGCTGGCGGTGAAACGAATTTACGAGCAAATGCCAGAACCGAAATGGGTCATCGCCATGGGCGCGTGCGCCTCCACCGGCGGCATGTATCGCTCTTACGCCGTCCTGCAAGGGATCGATCAACTTTTGCCGGTCGACGTTTACATTTCCGGCTGCCCGCCACGACCAGAAGCGCTGCTGGCAGGCTTGATGAAACTGCAGGAGAAAATTTCGCGCGAGCGCTCGTTCAGGAACCAGAAGCCTGAGCTGGTCGAAAAATTCGAGGACGCGCTCGCATGACCTCGGAACATAGCTTCCAGCCTGTACGACAAACAGGCACCTTGCCTGTTTCCTTCCGAAATGGACTCGGCTTCTCGCCAGCTTAATGTGATCCCATGACGAGGGAAGAGTTACTGGCTTGGCTCGAGAAATCGCTCGGCGAGAAGATTCAGAATAAAACTGAGTTCCGCAGTGAAACGACTTACACGATCTCGCCTAGCGATTTGCATGAAATCGCAAAATTCTGCCGCGACGAGCTCTCATTCGATTATTTGATCGACATCACCAGCATCGACAATTTCGGCCAAGAACCGCGTTTCGAGATCGTTTACGAACTTTATTCGATGCCGTCGGCTGTCTATGTACGATTGAAACTCCATGTCTCCGAAGAGATGGGCGCGGTCGATACCGTTTCCGATATCTGGCCGACCGCGAATTGGCACGAGCGCGAGATTTACGACATGATGGGAATCAAATTCGACGGCCATCCCGATCTGCGTCGCATTCTGATGTGGGACGGCTATCCCTTCTTTCCGCTTCGCAAAGAATTTCCACTTGAAGGATTACCCAGCGAAATGCCAGATGTCGCGTTCACAAAGATCACGCCGATGGAAGGCGGGCCGTTTGTCACCAGGCCGAGCACAGCCACGACAAAAGACCGCGAGCCGCGCGCGCGTCCACCGGAATTGTGAGCGCTGGGCTGCGTTCGCCGCGATCAAGAATTGTCTTCGGGCGTGGTCATGGAACGAATGCCAGGCGGCGCAGGCGAACCGCTGTGATTGCCGCGCAGACATCTATCCAACATCGCCGACTCGACAGAGTCGTCCCAATCCTAAATCACGCTACTCGGCCGCAGCAGTTCTTGTATTTTTTTCCACTGCCGCAAGGGCACGGCTCGTTGCGGCCAACCTTTGGTATTGAACGCCGAATCGGAAGATCGATTGTCACCTCGCCCGCACCGTCGCCGTCTTCGCCAACGGCGGCCATCGCACCGACGGGCTGAAGCTGGCGATTACGCACAGGAGCGTTCGCGGTCGGAGCAGTTGGTGCATGTTCGCGCAATAAAAATTGCGGCAGCGTCGCCAGAAAATTCTCGAATGCCTGCAGATTCGAAGTACTGCGGAACAGATTGTTGAGCACTTCGTTCTTAATGTTCGCCATTAAGTCCACGAACATGTCGTACGCCTCGGTCTTGTACTCGATGAGCGGGTCCTTTTGCGCGTAGCCGCGCAGATAAACGCCCTCGCGCAATGCGTCCATGGCGTAAAGATGCTCCTGCCACAGCCGGTCGATTGCGTTTAAAATGATGTAACGTTCGAGACTCTTGACCGCGGTCGGTTCCTCATGACTCGATTTGCGCTCGTAGGCGTTCTTGATTTTTTCAATCAAGAAATGCGCATTTTCCTCGACCGTGCGCGTTTCAAATTGCGCTTTCTCCTTGTTCAAGCCGAGCGGAAACGTCGTGTTCACCCAGTGGATGAGGCCGGTGTAATTTGGTTCATCGACATCGAGATACTCCTTCACCTTCGCCGGTACCGCCTCGTCGATCACTTCGTAGATAAGCTTGCGCGGTTCCTCGGAATCGATTGTCTCGTTGCGATAGGTGTAAACAACCTCGCGCTGCATGTTCATCACGTCGTCGAAATCGAGCGTCCGTTTTCGGACCAGATAATTGCGCTGCTCCACGCGTTTCTGCGCCGTCTCGACCGATTTGTTAAGCCACCGATGCTCGAGCTCCTGGCCTTCCTCCAGTCCAAAGCGCTCCATGATTCTTGTCATCCGATCGGCGGCGCCGAAGTTGCGCATCAGATCGTCCTCGAAACTGACATAAAAGCGAGAACTGCCCGGATCGCCCTGACGGGCGCAACGGCCCCGTAATTGTCGATCTATCCGGCGCGCTTCGTGGCGCTCGGTGCCGATCACCATCAAACCGCCCCGCTCGGGAACACCTGCTCCGAGTTTAATGTCGGTGCCGCGCCCCGCCATGTTCGTCGAAATCGTGACCGTGCCGGGTTGACCAGCGCGCTGCACGATCTCGGCTTCTTGCATGTGAAATTTCGCGTTCAAGACATTGTGCGGAATCTTCTCACGCTTCAGCATTCGGCTGAGCAACTCGGAGGCTTCCACACTCACCGTGCCGACCAGCACTGGCTGCTGCTTGTTATGGCATTCCCTAATTTCATTGATGACCGAACTGTATTTTTCGCGCCGCGTTTTGTAGATCCGATCGTTGTAGTCCGTGCGCGCGACTGGCCGATTCGTCGGAATCATATTGACGTCGAGTTTGTAAATGTCGTGGAACTCGGCCGCTTCCGTTTCGGCAGTGCCGGTCATGCCGGCCAGCTTTTGGTAAAGCCGGAAGTAATTCTGAATCGTAATCGTCGCCAAAGTTTGTGTTTCGCGATCGATCTGGACGCCTTCTTTCGCCTCGACCGCCTGATGCAATCCGTCGCTCCAACGGCGCCCCGGCATTTTGCGGCCAGTGAATTCATCGACAATCACGACCTTGTTCTCTTCGATCACGTACTGCACGTCCTTCTCGAACAAGCAGTAGGCCTTCAGTAACTGCGAGATGTTGTGGATGCGCTCCGCTTGCGTATCACAATGCTGCTGGCGCTCTGCTTTCCTCTTGTCCTTCTCTTCCTGTGACGACTCCGGATCGAGATCAATCTCAGTGAATTCGTTGATCAAATCCGGCAACACAAAAGCGTTCGGATCATCCGGATTCAGAAACATACGGCCTTGCTCGGAGAGATCGGCTTCGTTCGATTTTTCGTCGATGGTAAAGAAAAGGTCCTCCTTCAGCGCAAACAGTTCTTCCTTGCGCGTGTCCTGGTAAAAGGAAAGCTCGGCTTTGTCGATGGCGCGACGCTTGTCGGGGTCTTCCATCATTCGCAGAAGCTGTTTGTTGCGGGGCTGACCGAGCTTTACCTTGAACATGAGAATGCCCGGATTGAATTTCGACGCAGCATACCGCACATCGCTCTCTGTAATCTTTCCCTCTTTGCCTGTTCCCATTACCTCCGTGAGATGAACGCGAAGTTCGGCTGCCAGCTTTCGAACCTCCGGCGAAACGGTCACTCCAATTGGTTCATTTGGCGTGAATGTTGGAGTCTTCTCGGGATCAAGGCGGTCGAATAGTTCTACCGCTTCGCTCGCGATTCGATTACACAGCATCGTTTGCTTCCGGACCAACTGCTCGATGAGCGGTTTCCATTTGTCGTACTGATGGGTGGAAATGGTCGCCGGACCGCTAATGATCAGCGGCGTGCGCGCTTCGTCGATCAGGATGGAATCGACTTCATCGACAATCGCGTAATGATAACCACGCTGGACCTGCTGTTCGCGCGTCGTGGCCATCCCGTTATCGCGCAGATAATCGAAGCCGAACTCGCTGTTCGTTCCGTAAGTGATGTCCATCGCGTACTGTTCGCGACGAATATCCGGCTCTTGATCATGTTGAATGCAGCCAACCGTGAGCCCAAGGAAATCGTAGAGTTGCCCCATCCATTCCGCGTCACGTCGAGCCAGGTAATCGTTTACCGTGACAAGATGCGCGCCACGTCCGGTGAGCGCGTTGAGATAAAGCGGCAAAGTCGCCACCAGAGTTTTACCTTCACCGGTCGCCATTTCCGCGATCCGCCCGCGATGCAACACGAATCCGCCGAGCAACTGCACATCGAAGTGCACCATGTCCCACGTCATCGGCTGATCGCACACCGTAAAAGTATGCTGCCGATCTTTCAGCCGGCGCGCCGCATTTTTCACCACCGCGAATGCTTCCGGCAGAATCTCGCTCAGTCGGTTCCACTGATCTTGCAGCTCCGGAATTTTCGCGAACTCCTCTTTCCAGGCAGCCGTTTTCGCGCGCAAAGCTTCATCCGACAAGCCCTTGAATTGCGCATCGAACTCGTTGATACGGTGCACGATCGGCATCAGGCGCTTAAGTTCGCGCTGATTTTTCGATCCCAGAATCTTCTTTAAAATCCACCCAACCATTTCGTCTTCAATATCGACGAGATTCCGTCATTTGTCATTCCGATGGTAGCGCGAGCCTCTGACCTGGCCGCGAAATAGCAAGCTGGAAGCTGCTGGAAGCTTGCTCTACGTTGGCTACAATCGCCCGCATGAAAAAGATCATTTCCACCAGCGAGGCCCCGGCAGCGATTGGACCCTACTCGCAAGCCGTGCGCAGCGGAAGGCTGCTGTTTTGCAGCGGCCAAATCCCGCTCGACCCCAAATCGGGCCAAATTGTTTCCGGCGACATTGGCGCACAAACACGACGCGTGCTCAATAACATCGCAGCCGTTCTAAGGGCTGAAGGCGCAACTTTCGAAGACGTTGTCAAAACAACAATCTTCCTCACCGATCTAGGCGATTTTCAAACGGTGAACGAAATTTATGGCTCGTATTTCAAACAACAGCCGCCGGCGCGTTCCACGGTCCAAGTCTCCGCGCTGCCCAAGGGAGCGAATGTGGAAATCGAAGTTATTGCCGTCGCGAATGAGGGTGGACCGATTGAGCAAACGGCGTATGACACATCCGGCTAAACCTCGTAGCACAGGCATTTTGCCTGTGGGGCCGGCGGGGGTCCCGGCTGCCGGTTCTGCTCCAACAAAGGACGCTCTTCTAACATTGTTCCGCAAGACCGGCGCGCTGCTCGATGGACACTTCGTCCTGCGTTCCGGCTTGCACAGCCGGCAATATTTCCAATGCGCGATACTCCTTCAGCGTACCGACATTGCTGCAAGAGTTTGTGGATGGCTCGCCGATAAACTGCGCGAATTTGATTGCGACGCGGTCATCTCCCCTGCCCTCGGCGGAATTATTGTCGGCCAGGAAGTCGGCTGCGAGCTGGGCAAACGCCACATCTTTGTCGAAAAAGAGGATGGCAAACTTGTCTTGCGCCGCGGCTTTCAAATCGCGCCGAATGAAAACTTCATCGTCGTCGAAGACGTCGTCACTCGCGGCGGCCGCGTTCAGGAAACAATCGATATCGTTCGCGCCAATGGCGGTATCGTTTCCGCAGTCGGCGTGATTGTCGATCGAAGCGGAAAAATGAAACCGAATTTCGGTTGTCCGTTCGTCAGCCTCGTCGAAATGAATGTTGAGGACTTTGCCGCGGACAATCTCCCGCCCGATCTCGCCGCAATCCCCCCCATCAAGCCTGGCAGTAAATAGGCGTTGCGATTTGTTGTCGGCTGAACACCGTCCAAAGCGCCATGCAAGCAACCTTTTGTTGCATATGCAACACAGAATGCGCATGAATTGTGGAAGCGTGGGAGACGCAACGAACACTAGTTGGCAGTGAATCCGAACGTACGACAACTATAGCAAACTTTGAATGTTCGCCGGTTATTTCGCGAGTAAGTCGGATAGTGCCTTCGGATCTGTGACAGGCGCTTTGCAGCTGAAATTTTCGCAAACGTAGGCGGCTGATTTGCCGTCGACCATAGACATCGCTCGAATCGCTTCGTTTTTGTCGCCGAGATATTTCTGACCTTCGGCGCCATCTGCCAGAAGCAGGATTGTGTTGGGCAGAAAATGTCGATGGACTTCTCTGAGAATCGCCTTCGTTTCCGGCGAACCCTTCTTCCCGGCGATCACGATTTGTCGCGGCTTACTTAACGAATAGTCGATCGCGACCAGCATTTGGGGCATGGCGCTGGGGAAATGCGAAAGGGTTGCCGCAAATGCATCGATCGTCTTTCTCGCGCGCTCTGCTCCGGCAGCCGGCGGATCATCGCGAAATGGCGATAACCGCAATAAATTGAGCGCGGCCACGGAACTCGCAGCCGGCTCCGCGCTATCGTTGTCATCTTTCATTCGAAGGACGACGCTCTTGTCTTTGCCGCTGGTGCTGAAGTAGCCGCCCTGCTTCTCATCAAAGAACGAGCGATCCTGCGCCTCTTGTAGCTCCACGGCAAGCTTCAGCCACTCGATATCGAATGAAGCTTCATAAAGATCGAGAAGTCCCCGGATGACGAACGCGTAATCGTCAGCAAACCCTTCGATATCGCTGCGCCCTTCGCGGTAATTGCGATACAAAATTTTGCGGGAAGCATCCCAGAGCTGTTTGCGAATGAAATTCGCGGCTCGTGCCGCGATCTCCAGGTAACGCGGTTCGTCGATTATCTGGGCCGCGCGCGCGTAAGCCGAGATCATCAGCCCGTTCCATGCGGCGATGATTTTATCATCGAGATGCGGCCGTGGCCGCTTGTTGCGGATCGCGAAAAGTTTTTCCCGGCTTTGTCTCAATAAATCACGAAGTGCGTCCCCCGGTTTCCGAAAATGCTCCGCGGTCTCGGCGACTGTATGCCGCTGAATCAAAATATTTTTACCGCGAAATTCATCCTGCGGATCGCTGCCCTCAGGCGCATTGCCATGCGATTGCACGCCATAATGAAAATTGAATATCTCAGCGGCGTCACCAAGCGCAGAATCAATCTCTTTCTTAGTCCAGACATAGAATGCGCCTTCGGCGGTTCCGCTGTTGCCAGGATCGCCGATCCCGTCTACAATTGCGCTATCGGCATCTTCGGCGGAGAAAAATCCGCCTTCCTTTGAGGTCATATCGCGGGCGACATAGTCGAGGATATCGCGCGCGACCGACTGGTATTTTCGATCTTGTGTGATTTGAAAAGCGTCGAGATAGGCGGCGGCGAGCTGTGCCTGATCGTAGAGCATTTTTTCGAAATGAGGCACGTGCCAGTAACGATCAACCGAGTAACGATGAAAACCGCCGCCAATATGGTCGTGCATACCGCCGGCCGCCATTTTGCGCAGAGTAAAGAGGTCCATCTGCAGTGCGTGTTTGCCCGAGTCGCTTTTCGGATTTCGCGCGTAAAATCGGGCAAGAAAATTGAGCGTCACCGGGCGCGGGAACTTCGGCGCATGGCCAAAGCCTCCTTCCTTCGGATCGTAACTGCGGGCGATCTGCTCATACGCGGCGTCTAAAATCGCTGGGTCGATCTTGCCTTGGTCCCCTGCCGCTGATTGCGATTCACGCAGTGCCGCGACAATCTTGCCGCCCTGCTCGACAATCTTATCGTGATTTTCCTTCCAGGCCGCCGCGATCCGTTCGAGCACTTTTTTGAAACCAGGCTGACCGTATCGATCATCGGGCGGAAAGTATGTTCCGCCAACGAACGGTTTCAGATCGGACGTAAGCCAAACACTCATTGGCCAACCGCCACCGCCGGTGGTCGCCTGGACAAAGGTCATGTAAACGCGATCGACATCGGGACGCTCTTCCCGGTCGACTTTGATGTTCACAAATTCGCGATTCATGATCGCCGCGACTTCTTCGCTCTCGAATGACTCGTGGGCCATGACGTGACACCAATGGCAGGTCGAGTAGCCGATCGAGAGAAAGATCGGCTTATTCTCGCGACGCGCTTTGGCGAAAGCCTCTTCGCCCCACGGATACCAATTGACCGGATTATGCGCGTGCTGAAGAAGGTAGGGCGACTTCTCGTGAGCGAGCCTGTTGGTGTGCTCTGAAGGTGCAGGCGGGGGTTCGGCGCCGGTATGAGTCGATGTCACAAACCATGTTAACGCGAGAATTCCAAAGCGGAAGAGACTTGTCATGCGGGCCACCGCACCTGAAGCGGCGCGCTTCACTTCGCAGCACGAGGTCACATCACCGTTCTTGTCATTCCGAACGGAGTCGAGGAATCTCTTCCTGTTTCTTGCGGAATGTAGCGAAGGCGTTCTCGTTAGACCGAGAGGTGTCTCGGTCCGAGCCGGACTGGGCATTTCCGCTCGACATGACAAGAAATGGACTATACACACCTCCTTTTGCTTTTCATCGCCGTCGGTCTGATTGCGTTTCTCTACTCATCTGTAGGTCATGCGGGAGCATCGGGTTACATCGCAGTGATGACGTTATGGGGGCTTGCGCCGACCGTGATCAGACCAACCGCGCTGGTGCTAAACATTCTCGTTGCGTCCATCGGTGCGTTCCAATTTTGGCGCGCCGGCCATTTTGTGTGGAAATTGTTCTGGCCATTTGCGCTACTTTCAATTCCGGCTGCTTATTTCGGCGGATACCTGCAACCATCCGCGGCCGTCTTGAGAATTTTGATTGGGCTGGTGCTGCTTTTCTCCGCTGTACGTTTGATCTTTCACCGCAATGATCCGCCAAATCTTCTTACCCCGTCGCAACCGACGGCCATCAGCGTAGGGGCCGGCCTGGGATTTCTTTCCGGGCTGACAGGGACCGGCGGTGGAATATTTCTGACACCACTCTTGCTATTCTGTCGATGGGCGCACATTCGACAGGCGGCGGCAGTGTCGGCGTTGTTCATTCTGGTGAACTCGATCGCTGGATTAGTTGGCTACTTTACAAAAGTTCGTTCTATTCCTTCGCTCGGTCTTATTCTTGCAGCAGCTGCGATCATTGGCGGCACCGTGGGCTCGCATTTGGGCAGCAGACGTTTTGCCGTTCGGGTGATTTCGCTTTTTTTAGCGACGGTCCTCCTTATTGCCGGCACGAAGCTAATTTTTACGAAGTAAATATATTGTAGCAACGGCACTGTGCGCCGTCAGGAAAACCGGCCACAGGCCGGTTGCTACAGAAGCTTCAGCTTTGGCGCGGTTTCCGGCGACCAGGGATTGGTCTTGTAGTCGGACGCCACGATTTGATCCGTGTATGTACGCAAAAGCCCGCAAAGTACTGCGACGTCCAATCCGTGATGTTGCGGAGCGAAGGCCGATAAGTTCTTTTCCGCTAGCCGAAACAAGCGCACAGCTGGCGGCAAACGCCGGCTGTGTTTCGCGTGCGTCGGATGCTCGAAATTCTTCTGAAGATGAACAAATGCGCCGGCTGCCTGAATCAGGCCTTTGAAGAAATTGTCGTCGTCCGAATCTTTGTTGAGCCAAAGCTGCTCCAAAACGTCGTGCGCCTCGTAATAATGTTGCTCGTTCCAACATTGAAAATAAGCGCGGTAATACGGATGACTCGCGACCTCGATTTGCCCGGGATCGAGATCTTTGCCGCTCAACTCCGCCACGAATCGCGAAATTCTCTCGCCTTTGTTCATGAAGAGCTTAATTTGCTCGTGGCTCTGATGATGAGCAAACAAGCAGGCGTTATCTTTCTCGAGCAAATGTGCCGCCCACCTCAGGCGGAGGAACTCACACCGCCAATCCGGTTGTGCTACGATAGATGATGACAGACGCGGCTCTGGCCATTCTCCTGGTCGTTATCTCAATTCTGATCTTCTGTTCCGCTCTATTTTCGGGATTGGAGACAGCGCTTTTCTCACTCAAGCCGCATCAACTCCGCCGCCTGGAAGAGCATCGGTCCGGTCTCACTAACTTCATACAACTCTTCCGGGACAATCCGCGCCATGTTCTGAATGTCCTGCTCTTGGGCGATGGCCTGGTGAAAGTGCCACTAGTCATTTTGTGTCTGGTCCTCTTGTGGGAAGGTCCATTTGCCTCGCGCATTCCACAATGGCTGGCCGGAATTGTGATCTTCGCAATTGTCGTGCTGTTCTGCGATTTAATTCCCAAGCTCCTGGCTCTTTCGGCGCCCTATCGGCTTTCCGCAATCGGAGCGTTGGCCTTGCAGATTTCGATGCCGCTGCTCGATCGTGTCGGTCACGGACTCGAGCGCGTCAGCGCCTTTATTATTGATCATCTGACCCCATTGCATCTGCGCACCCGGCGAGGCTTAAGCGATGAAGAACTGCACACGCTGCTTGAAGTCGGCGAAGAGGAGGGCGCGTTGCAGGAAGAAGAAGCCGAGATGATCGAAGAAATCATCAAACTCGGCGATAAAACAGCGAAAGATTGTATGACCCCGCGGGTCGATAGCTTCACCATGCCGGATGATTTGACGAATGAAGAAGCGATTGCGCGTTTGAAGGAGAAACGCCATCGACGCGTCCCGGTTTACGCCGACACGCCCGACCAAATCCTCGGCATCATCGATGTAAAACTGTTCCTGCTCGATCCATCGGAACATTACACGGAAAAATTGATCGCTCCCTCTTTTGTTTCCGAGACGATGCGCGCGGTGGAGCTACTCAAGCTGTTTCTGACTCATCCCCAGGGAATGGCGGTGGTGATTGACGAATTTGGCGGGACCGAAGGCATCATCACGATGGAGGATATCGTGGAAGAGATTCTTGGCGACGCGCTTCCCCGCGGCGATGTCGATCTGTACATCGAGCCGCTCAAGAACGGGAAATTTCTCGTGAGCGGCAACGCGCGCCTGGACGATTTAAGTGAATATCTCGGCTTTCGAGTTGATGCAGAAGGAATAGACACAATCGGGGGACTTGTATTCACGCGGTTGGGCTATTTGCCGCCCTCCGGCACAAGATTCGAGATTCCGCGACTAGCCATTACCGTGCGGCGCGCCGGACGCAAAAGAATCGAGGAAGTTCTGCTGGAGAAAACAACCGGCAGCGGCATTCAAGAAACATCGGATCAAAGCAGCGCTGGGGCATGATGATCGGCTTCATCATTTTCTGCTGCTGGATTGTTTCGTTCTTCTTCAACGGAATCGAAAGCGGACTGCTATCGATCGATCCGGTGCGGTTGCGGCAAAATGTGAAACGTCGCGCACCAGCGGCCGTGCGGCTCAATCGGTTGCTAAAACACCCGGAAAGGCTGCTCGTGACCGTTTTGCTCTTCACAAATGCGGCCGACATACTCGGCCTGCTCCTGCTGACCCGCCAATTGGTCCACTCGTTCGGATATGTCGGATTTTTTATCGCGTTAGTAATCGCGTTTCCCATATATCTCCTTCTGCTTTCGGTCTTCCCAAAGTCGCTTTTTCGGCGGTTTCCGTTTCGTGCTCTGGCGCATCTTGCCGGCGTGCTGGAATTTGTCTCGATCCTTTTTTCGCCGCTGCTCGCACTCGGCGCGCGGCTGGGCCGGTTGCTGCTGCCAGATCGTGCGGCAAAACACGCTCGGCTCTTTGCCGCCCGCGAAGAACTAAAGCAGATCACAACGCAAAGTGAGCGGGAAGGCTCTCTCACCGCTACCGAGCGAGCGATGATTCACAACGTCGTTGACTTTCGCGGCGTCAAAGTTCGCGATGTAATGCTGCCCTTGGGGAAAGTCGTCGGGTTGCAGCCGAGCGCGTCAACTCAGGAAGCACTCGAGCTCAGCGCTTCCTCGGGTGTGGATCGTCTCCCGGTCATTACGCAGGAAGGGCAGCCGGCCGGATTAGTCAACGTCCTCGATATTCTGCTCGAGCAAAATGGCGAGAAGCCACTAAGCAGCTATGTCCGGCGCATCGTAACGACAAATGAGGAAGAGTCGGCTTATCGGATTGTACAGCAATTGCGTGCTGCTCGGGTTGGTCTGGCTGCTGTTTTGGATCAAAAGAAAAAGATTCGCGGAATCGTCACCGTTGAGGATTTAATCCGGCGTATCGTCTCCTCCACCGAAGCGCGAGTTTAATCAATCCAGGGGCGGAACCTTTCATTGCCTAAGATTGCTGCCGCGCTAATGAGCGCGACGTGCGAAAAGGCCTGTGGGAAATTTCCGAGCTGACGCTTTTCGCGAGGATCGTATTCTTCTGAAAGAAGTCCGAGATCATTGCGCAGATTGAGCAGACGCTCGAATAATTCACGCGCTTCTTTCTTGCGCCCGAGAAGATGCAAACAATCGGCGAACCAAAAGGAGCACGGAAGAAAAACGCCTTCGCGACCCGGCAATCCATCAACCTTTTCTTCCTGCGGGCGATAGCGCAACACAAGACCGTCCTGCATAAGCTCGCGTTCAATCGCCTCAATCGTGCCGCGCACCCGTTCGTCAGTAATTGGAAGAAATCCAACGAGCGGCATCAAAAGGAGACTCGCATCGATCGCATCCGACCCGAAGTACTGCGTAAACGCTTTCTTACGGGTGTTGTACCCGCGCTCGCAAACTTCTGCGTGAATCTGATCCCGAATTTTTTGCCAGCGCTCCAAGTTTTCGTATGCCGCGCAGTTACATTCCTCAACAAGTTTGATCCCGCAATTGAACGCCACCCAGGCCATCATTTTCGAATGCGTAAAATGTTTGCGGCCGCCACGCACCTCCCACATTCCTTCGTCCGGTTTCTGCCAATTTGATTCCAGAAATTTCATCAATTGGACCATCAGGGCCCAATCCGGTTCTTCCAGTTTGAGTCCAGCGCGATCGGCCTGCCAAATAGCGGCCAAGATCTCCCCATAAACGTCGAGCTGGAATTGATTAGAAGCCGCGTTGCCAATTCGGACCGGCTTCGAGTCTTCGTAGCCGGACAGCCATGGGATTTCGTACTCATCGAGCCGGCGTTCGCCCCGCACGCCATAGATTGCCTGCATTTGCGCTGGGCTGCCGGCGATGGCGCGTAGAAGCCATTGGCGCCAGGATTTGGCTTCTTCGCGATAACCCGATCGCAGCAACGCGAGCAAAATTAGAGCCGCATCCCGCAGCCAGCAGAAGCGATAATCCCAGTTGCGTACGCCTCCTATTTCCTCCGGTAAGGAAGTCGTAAGCGCTGCCACCAGGCCGCCAGTCGGCGCGTAGGTTAATCCTTTAAGGGTAATGAGCGAACGCATGACCGCATCGCGCCACTCGCCCTTGCTTTGAAACTGGCTCGACCAGTCTCGCCAATATTTTTCCGTGTCGCGCAGTGCGTGCTCAGCATTGACTTCTCTCGGCGGATCCTTGTGCGACAAGAACCACGTCAACACAAATGGGACACGATCCCCCTTTTCCACGGTAAAGTCCGCCATGGTAGTTAAATCTTTGCCGCATGTTTCAATCGGCGTCCGCAAAATCAACCCATCGGGCCCCGCAATTGCTTCAAGTCCGTCATAACGCTTACGTCTGCGCACCCACGGCACGATTTGCCCGTAGTCGAAACGGATGATCAGCTCCATGTGCATCGACACTTTGCCGCGGAGCCCTTCGACGATTCGAATGATATCGGGATTCTCACCGCGCGGCGGCATGAAATCGATTAGGCGCACGGAGCCGCTCTGAGTTTCAATTTCCGTCTCCAGAATGAGCGTCTCGTCTCGATACTGACGACGTGTCTCTTCAACCGTTTCCTCGGGAAAGAATCGCCAGTGTCCGTTTTTCGTATCGCCGAGCAGCGACGCAAAGCACGCCGGCGAATCAAACCGCGGAAAGCAAAGCCAATCAACGCACCCGTCACGACTCACCAGCGCGCCAGTCTGCGTATCACTCAAGAACGCGTAATCTTCGATCCTTGTTCCGTTCGTCGTCATGATTCCTTCGCCGAAGTGGATTCGGACTGCGCAAGCTTCGCGATCCCATCACGCATCAATCGAAACACGGTCCATTCCTCCATCGGTTTTGCACCAAGCGAGCGGTAAAACTTAATCGCGGGTTCGTTCCAATCGAGCACCGCCCATTCCATCCGCCCGCAACCGCGATCGCGGGCAACCTTGGCAAGATCGACAAGCAACGCGCGGCCATAGCCCTTTCCACGCTTGTCTGGCTTCACGAACAAATCTTCGAGATAAAGCCCCGGACGCCCGAGCCATGTCGAAAAATTGTGAAAGAAAACAGCGAAGCCGACCGGCGATTTTCCTTCAAACGCGATAAGAACTTCCGCAGCTGGTCGTTCTCCGAATAGAATATCGACAAGTTGTTCTTCCGTCGCGGTGACTTCGTCTGGCGCGCGTTCGTAACTTGCCAACTCGCGAATCAATCCCAGAATGATCGGCACATCTTCTACGCGCGCCGGACGAATCTCGAAATTACTTTGAATGTTCATATCCCTGCTGATTGTCGATCACACATATATGTAAGCAACTAGCCGCACAATTACGGCTTAGTTGTCCTCCGCGCCTACAAGTGCGCGGCCGACGCGGCTCAGCCCTTCGGCGAACATTTCTGTATTTACGCCCATGCCGATGCGAAAGTGGTCCGGCATTTCGAAAAAGCGGCCCGGAACTGCGGACGTTTCGAACTGGGATCGCAACCGCTCAAGAAAAACATCGGCGTTGCTCCCGCGACTGTGGGCCAATCGCACAAAGGAGGTTGTGCCCCAATCGGTTTGCACCGTGGAAAGAGCGGGCTGCTGCGCTAAAAAATCGCGCAACAATTTGCGATCTGCTTCCACGATGCGGCGGCCTGTTTCGCGAAGTTGGTTCAGCTGCTGGAATGCAACGACGCTGAGAAGCTCGCCGGGATAAACTGCCGTCGCGCTGTAGAGATCGTTCAGACGCCGCATCTTCCAGGCGAGGTCAGGACGCGCCAGGATCCATCCACAGCGCAGGCCACTAACGCCGTAAACTTTTGTCAGACTGCTGGTCACCACGAATTCAGGCCCAATGTGAAACGATGTTCGCGGCGTGCCCGCGTACACCGCGTCCAGATAAACCTCGTCCACCAGCACGAGCGCTCCAACGCTGCGCGCGATGTCGCCAATTTCGCGTAGAACCGAATCCGGCGTCAGCACACTCGTTGGATTGTGCAGATTCGTGATCACGATGAGCCGCGTCTTCGGCGTAATGCAACGGCGAATCGCCCCCGGATCGACTGCCCAGCCATTTTCCTCGATGCGCGGAAAGCGTTTCACGTTCGCTTGAAGATACTGAGCAACATCGAGAATTGGGCCGTATGCCGGATGCTCGATTAAAACCTCATCGCCCGGTTCGATGATCGCGGCCATGGCCAGATGATTTGCCATGGACGTGCCCGCGGATTCCACTACACACCCGGGATCAACGCCGTGGTGTACGGCGATGGCTTCTTGCAAAGGCGCGTAGCCATAACTGTTGTCCCCGTTAATTTCGAGTTTGTCCAAATCGATTGGTAGTTCGCGAAGAGGAAACCAAGCCACGCCACTTGTAGCCAGATTGAACCGCGCGCGGCTCTGCGTCTTGGACCAATGCATGTAGTCGGAATGGTTGTGTCTCATGAGTGGGCTCGTCTGAATCTGCTCCAATAATAGTAAACCGGGAGCGCTGCGAGCATGATACACAGCGCCGTCGCGCTATTGGCGGGTGCCGCAATAATAGCGCTTCCGACTATTCCAGCACAGGACAAGACAAACAGGATCGTGGTGAAGGGGTGCCCGGGCGCGCGGTAAATGCCGCTCTCTGACCCGACCTGACGCCGGCGCAAAATGAAGAGCGATGCTGCCGTCATTCCAAAAAACATGAAATCAACGGTTATTGCAAAATTCAAAATCTCGCCATATGTCCCAGAACAGGCGATAACGATTGCCGCCAGACCCTGAAGAACGATCGCGACGACCGGCGCTCTCGAGCGTCGCGACAGTTTACCGACGCTTTCAAAGAAAAGCCTGTCGCGGGCCATCGCGTAATAGACACGCGGACCCGTCAGCATGCTTTGGCTGAGGAATCCGAGCGTCGAGATTGCGATCCCGACGGCAATCCATTGCGCCCCACGCTCGCCCAGTGCGATCCGCATCACATCAGAAGCCGGAGTCGTTGTTGCGTCGAGGCCTGCTGGACCGAGCACACGCAGACATGCGAGGTTGACTGCAAGGTAGAGCCCGACCACAGCGGCCACGCCCAGCAGGAGCCCGCGCGATAAATCGCGCTGCGCATTGCGCATTTCACCCGCAACAAAAGTGGCGGTTTGCCATCCGCCATAGGTAAATGCGATGGGAACCATGGCGGCACCGACGCTCTTGAGGAGGCCAAATGAAACCGGCTGTGCAAGCAACGGCCCCGATTTGAGAGATCCGCCGCCGAGCGCGAATCCAAGCGTCACGAGTACCGCAATCGCCCCAATCTTCAGCAACATAAGAGCGCTTTGCACGTTGCTGCCGGCGCGTGCTCCCAGACAGTTAATCCCAGTCAGTATGAGTAGCACCGTGGCTGCGATCACGCTGTCGTTCCAAGCCACTCCCGCCAGCGCGCGGAAATAAGACGAAAAAATAATCGCCACTGCGGCCATGCCGCCGGTCTGCGTGACCAGCAGCAATCCCCAGCCGTACATAAACGCAACCGAAGGATGGTAAGCCTCGCGCAAGTAAAGATATTGGCCGCCCGTTGCCGGCAGACGAGTGGCGAGCTCGGCCCAGATAAACGCGCCGCACATCGCGATGAACCCGCCTAGCACCCATACTCCGAGGATCAAAAACGGCGTGTGAACACGGTGAGCCACCTCGGAAGGATTCGCGAAGATTCCCGCGCCCACGATGCCGCCCATTACGATCATGATGGCATCGAACAATCCAAGCTGACGGCGAGGCTTCGGAAGTTCTTTCATTCTGCCGGGCCAGTTAATTTGTAGATTCTGAACCGGGGAGTGGCGTTCGGCAGCGTTGCGACTTCAGCTAAATGGCGTGTGAACTCGGGATAAGACTCCAGCCACCAAAATGTATTGGCCGTGAACACCAGATGCGTTGCCCCGCGATGGCGCAGCCGCTCAAGATCGGCAATCGCCTGGTGGCTATCGCCCGGATTGCCGTTGTAAATCCCATCTTCCTCGAGAAAGTGCCAGCCCTTGCGCTCTGCATAGTAAAATATTGTCGGATCGCCGGTATCGGCCGCGATAATCAACGAATCTGGTGCTGTTGTTTTTCGCAGTTCCAGACCGGCATCGCGAAGTTGAGCAGCTGACGATTCGTAAAGCGGTCGCAGATAAAGGTAGGCAATAATTGCGAACGAGCTCGCAAGCAAGATCGACAATGTCATCACGACAATACGCGAAGAGATTTTCGATCTAAAAGAAGCGCAAGCGGCACCCGCGAAAGCAGCAGCGATTGGCACGAGAGGAAGCTGGTACCATGGATGGCGGTTGCCATAGCCGACTAGGATGATGAACAGAACCATCGCCGCGAGCCACCAATGAAACAGCGATGCATATTTCTGGCGTGGCGCGACGAACAAACCGATGATCGCCATTATCGAGAGGACCGGGGTGAGACTCAATGTTGCGGTCAGTCGCACGATGTTCCAGTACCATCCAAAATTCTCGATCCGGATCCCGCCCTCGCCAAAGAAGTGATGCGGATAAAATCTCTCGGCAATCTGATGCGCGTGCCAGTACCACGCGAGCGAAGGCAAGACCGTAATTGCGGCGAAAAACCAAAGGCCGGGTCGTTTCAGAAAATTCCAGCCCCATTTTTGCCACACTAGGAACAAAAGCGGCGCACCGATGACGGCGGTCGGCAATTTGATAAGCAGCGCCAATGAAATGGCAATAGCTGCCCCTACAACAAAGATCGGCCTTTCATTGTCGAGCCAACGCAGGAAGAAATATAGACCAATCAGCGCCAGACTCAGCGACGGCACGTCCGGCATGAACGAACGGCCGGCAAAGACATTCAGCGGCGCGAAACTGTAGAAAAACGTAGCCCAAATCGCTGCTGTGCTGCCGAAGATTTCGCGCACGAGCAAAAAGAAAAACGGCAGCGAAACAGCGAAGAAAATCACGGCTTGGCTGCGCCCGATCCACTCGTGGATGCCGGCAAATTTGTAGCAGATGGCCGCGAGAAACGGCAAAACAGGAAATTCAGTACCGACGTACCCGGGCGCGTCGCCCGCCCAATCGATCTGCGGATAGGCAAAAGGAAAACCGTTCGCGCTAAAGTTGCGGGCAATTGTCGCGACATCGCTTTGTCGCCAGCTCCAGTGGTCGGTATACGGCTGATTAACCAGAATGAGCCGTGCGGCTACAGCAAAGATCGACATCGTCGCTGCAAGCTTGGTCGTCCGCGTCATGCAACCGCGTCTTGACAAACGGCCCAGGTAAAGTCAATCGATTATGCGGGCCGAATGAAAACGTTACGTCTTGGCGGCGCACAGACATCTTGTCTGTGGGGCACGCGGCCATCCTGGCTGCGGGTTTCCACGAGCAGGCGAGATGCCCGCTCGCCTCAAAGGCTCGCCGCAGCGAGTCCGTCCTGTGGCGGACTGGAAGTTTGCGCCACAATCATGTTTGCGCTGCTGTTTGGTCTATTCATCGGTGGCGTGTACGCCCAGAACGAGCCGATTCTTGTCCCTGACGCCGTCGATTATCAGAAATTGCTTCCCGTTTTACCGGAGGCGCCGCAAGGGTGGCTCGCGGATAAACCGGAGGGTTCCACGGAAGACGTCGGTGGATTCAGAATTACAAATGTGCATCGCGATTACCGCAAGGGCGAAGGCGAAAAGGTTCCCACCGCGGCGGTCAGCATTCTCGATTCGGCGGCGAATCCCGATTATGTCACCGCCACGACCGCCGCGTGGAATAACAACAGCGAAACCAGCGAAGGTTACAGCAAGTCTGTCACCATCGATGGTAATCCCGGTTTCGAAGCATTCGAAAATGAGGGTAAACACGCCACGCTTTGGCTGATGATCGCCAAGCGCTATTTTCTTCAGATCGAGTTGCAGAATCAGGATCCCAAGGAATTGCAGGAATGGGTCAAGCGCATCGATCTGAAAAAACTCGCCGCGATTAAATAATGAGCCAACGGCTCGTCGGTGGATCGACCGCTCCGTCGGGCGATGCTAAATAATTGCGGCTTCGCCGCCACTTTTAACATCGAGCAAGGGACTGCTCGATCCACCTACTTTTGCTTAGTCGCCTCCCCCTCCATCGGCACGAAACGCACCGGTAACACGGCGCTTTCTTTCAGCTGACCGTTTTTCTTTTCGAGAAGATACAGCTCCTGAGCGAATCGATCACCGACGGGAATGATCATGCGTCCGCCGTCTTTGAGTTGATCGATGAGCGGTCGAGGAACGCGGTCGGGCGCGCAGGTCACGATGATGGCGTCGAATGGTGCGTTTTCCGGCCAGCCCTTGTAACCATCGCCTACTTTCACATGAACGTTTTTGTAACCAAGACGCGCGAGAGTCGCCTCCGCGTTTCTCGCCAGCGGCTCAGCGAGTTCAATCGTGTAAACTTCAGCCACCAGCTCTGCCAAAATCGCCGCCTGATAACCGGAGCCGGTACCAATTTCCAAAACGCGATCGCTCGGTTTCGGGTGCAACTGTTCCGTCATAAAAGCAACAATATACGGTTGCGAGATCGTCTGATCATAACCAATCGGCAATGGATGGTCGGTGTAAGCAGCAGCGCGCTCATCGGGCGGCACAAACTCCTCGCGCGGCACCTTCGCCATCGCTGCAAGCACGCGCTCCTCGTGAATGCCGCGCGCCACCATCTGCTGCTGGACCATCTGCTGGCGCTCGGCCGCGAAATCCGAAGCTTGCGTCGCCTTTTGGCCGCAACCGCTTGCTGCGACCGCCGCAAGGACCAGCCATTGCCAAACTCGTCGCATCCGACAAAATAGTGCACATTGCTTGTCATTCCGAGCGAAACCGCCTGTCCGGCTCGGACCGAGGAACCTCTCAATACAATGTCTGACGAACGCAAAAGTCTAGAGCAGCGCGCCGCGATGACGGACATCGAACGCCTTCGTCATTCGGCGTCGCACGTACTTGCGACGGCGATCTTGAAACTCTGGCCGGAAGCGCAGTTCGCGGCCGGGCCTCCGGTTGAGAACGGGTTTTATTACGATGTCGATCTTCCACACCGCATCTCACCCGAGGATTTCGAAAAGATCGAGGCGGAGATGAAAAAGGAGATCAAGGCGAACCATCCATTCGAGCGCATGGAAGTTTCGCGCGACGAAGCGTTGGAGCTCGGCAAAAAGGGACGGCTCGCAGCGGTGAGCGAACGTCCAGAGCCAAGCAAATACAAGATCGACATCATCGAAAACATTCCGCGTGACGAGAAAATCTCGCTCTATCGCAGCGGCGACTTCATTGATCTCTGCGCAGGCCCGCACGTCATGCGCACGGGAAACATCGGCGCGTTCAAGCTCACGAACGTGGCGAGCGCTTATTATAAAGGCGACGAAAAGAATCCGCAGTTGCAGCGCGTTTACGGCACGGCATTCAAAACGAAAAAGGAACTCGACGATTACTTCGCGATGCTCGAGGAAGCAAAGAAGCGCGACCATCGCAAGCTCGGCAAAGAACTCGAACTTTTCGTTTTCGACGACGACGTCGGGCCAGGACTTCCCATGTTTCTCCCGCGCGGCGCAGTCATTGCTGACGAACTGGAGAAGCTGGCGAAGGAAACCGAGTTCGCCGGCGGTTATCAACGCGTCCGCACTCCGCACATTGCGCGCGAGAGCCTGTACAAGAAAAGCGGCCATCTCCCCTACTACGCCGAGTCAATGTTTCCGCCGATGGAACTCGATGAAGTTGCTGCTGAACGAGTGGAATTGGAAATCGAACTTA
>WNGL01000996.1_pt1 | contig 34280 bp, 32 predicted proteins | sample 5400591 | NCBI WGS metagenome assembly WNGL01 (sample SAMN13153377, study PRJNA577476) | soil metagenome | isolation source: 80 cm soil or saprolite under Garry oak tree replicate 1 | place: USA:California | collected 2016-06-15
GGAGGGGCGGAGCAGAGGGCGAACGACGAGCAGATAGAGGGCGATGGTCAGCGCGACGAGAGCACAGAGCACCGCGGCGACCACTCGCTTCATGCCAATCATGGTACGAGAGGGCGTTCGTCAGCCCGAAAGGATTTGTGCCGTGGCGTGCGTCTGTTTCCTGACGCGCTGTTTCGAGGCTGACGGGATGCGCCGGGACACACCACTCTCCGCACTGTGATTTCTGCGGCTAGGCGCACGCCGGGAGTGGCATGCGAGATGCTCTTTGACCGGGTGGGGCGTGTGTGGCGGGAGACGACGGCACCCAACCTTCGAATGGAGACGGCATGACCAGAATCTTGGCAGTGAGGTTTGAACGAGATGGCGAAGCCGGATCCTGAAAACGGAGCGGCGGAGCTCTTGCGGCGGCCTGGGCGTGTCCCTTGCGCCTGCGTGTTCGCCCTCGCTCTGACGCTCGCGCTCGTCAATGCTCGGCCCGTCTGCGCGTCGTCGCCGACGGCGACGCTGGAGGCCTTCTTCGGGCGAGCCAACACGATCCTGGCATCCGTGGATCCGGAGCGCGGGCTGGAGGAGCCCCGGCAAGCCATCCGGGATCTGGTCAACGAGGTATTCGAGTTTCGGGGGGCAGGCGCGCTCGTGCTCGGCTCCGTGTGGCTGTCGCGGGCGCCCGACGATCAGGACGAGTTCGTCCGGCTCTTCGCCAATGTTCTCGAGCGCGGCTTCGTCGCCGCGATCAGCTCGAAGGCCAGCCTCGCCGGTGGCGTGAGGATCCAGTACCTCGGCGAGTCCGTCGCCGGCGACTCGGCGACCGTCGCGACCACCATCCTGACCCGGACAGGCAGCGAACTCCCCGTGGACTACTGGCTCGTTCGTCGGGGAGAGCGCTGGAAGGTGCAGGACGTGGTCATCGATGGGGTCAGCCTCCTCGCGAACTACCGGGCCCAGTTCAAGCGAGTCCTGGCCGTCCACCCGTATACGGAGCTCGTCGCGAGAATGCGGGGCGAGGCGCCCAGCTCGTCCGGCAGCGTGGTGGCGCCGGTGCCCGACGCACGCGCGGCGCCGCGCGTGCCGGAGACGCGCCAGGAGCTTCATCTCACCGTGTTCCCCAGCGAGGCAAAGTCATCGGAGCGCCCCCGAGCCTCCGTGAAGGCGGAGGAGTCGGCCGTGCGGAAACAGGTCGGCCCGGCGAGGCAGAGTCAGCCGACGAGGCCTTCCTACTGGATCCAGGTCGGCGCCTTCCAGACGGTGGAGGCCGCGATCGAGCTGGCGAAGCGCTTTCGCCACGACGGCGCGACCATCTCGAAGAGCTGGCTCACGAACGCCGCGGGAAAGCGGGTGGGCGTGTGGGCGCGAGTGCGCGTGGGGCCGTTCGCCAATCGCTCGGAGGCGGTGGCCAAGCTCCGCGATCTCAGGGCGCGAGGAGCGACCGCGTTCATTCCCGAGGGTGCGGACTAGGCCTCACCGCTCTCGCCCCGCTTTCGAGACGACGACACACCTGCTCCTTGACGGTGCCAGGGTCACGAGGCAGGATCGGTGTCGATGCGTTCGCGGTCAGGCAATCCCTCCCGACCCGCGCTCGTGCTTGCCGCGCTCCTCTCGACGGCGGCGAGCCCGGCCGCCGCCTTCGATCTCTACCGGTTCGACAGCGCCGGCCAGGCCGTGACTGTCAACGGTCCGAGCGGCACGTGCCCGTCTCCGCCCCGGCCCCGCCCGGTGCTCCTCGTGCACGGCCACGAGTTCGGGAGCAGCGGCAACGGCGGCAGCTATGAGACCAACTTCACGGCGGCGAGCGGCCCCTCGTTCAAGGGTGCCCTGGCCCGGAGCGAGAACCAGGACCTCGGCGTCGAGGCGTACTACATCCAGATGCGGGTCGCCAACCGCTCGATCGTCACCGACGCTCAGCGGATCGGCCAGGCGATCGCGCTCATCCAGGCCTGCCAGGACCCGACCACCCCCGCCGGCGTCCGCGTCGCCATCATCGGGTACAGCAAGGGGACGATCAGCAGCCGGCTCTACCTGCGCAGCCGTCAGGCGGACCTGGGCAGCGTCTTCCCGAACGAGGTTGCCCTCGATCCTCCGGGAACGAATCCGGTATCCGAGTTCGTGGCCCTTGCGCCGCCCAACCACGGGCTCCGCGCCCTCGCCGGACTCGACAGCGAGCTGCCGATCCAGCAGCTCAACGACGGCGTCAGGCGCGCCTTCTGCACCAGCTACAACGAGCCGCTCGCCACCGACTTCATGACCAAGCTCAACGGCGCCGCCCCCGGCGGCCCCTGGACGGGAGCGCAGGAGACGCCCGGCAATCGCGCCGACGGCGCGCCCGTGACGAGCGGCACGCTCTTCGTCGCCATCTACGCGACGGGCGACCGCGATCTGGTCGGCGGCGACAGCCCCGACCCCGACGGCGACTGTCACGCGCCGCCGCGCAAGCAGGCCAAGAACCTGGGCGCCAACGCCGTGAACATCGCCATCGACGTGCCGGCGTCCCCCTCGTCGCTCACCCCATCGGTCGATGTCCACCGCAACACGGTCAAGCACGCCGAGGTCATCTGCCGAGCCCTCTACACGGTGGTGAACCACCGCGCGCCCCCGACGGGGGCGGCCTCAGTCTGCGCGACGGCCTCCGACGGCAATCCGATCGTTCCCTTCGGCACCGCCGTCACGCTCGTGCTCGATCACTCCGGGAGCATGGGGACGCCCGCCTGCCCGGGGTGCCAGACCAAGCATGCGGTGCTTCGGGACGCCGCCGAGATCTTCCTCAACCTGTGGCTCGCCGTCGCGGGACCCAAGGACCGGGTCGGCATCACGTACTTCCGCACCACCGTGAGCCAGTACACGGCCCCGGGAGGTGACGCGCTCGTGCCCGTCTTGCCGGACACCACCGCCCTCGTCGGCGACCTGCAGAACCAGGTCGGCAGCTCGAGCGGCCTCACGGCGATGGGTGGGGGGCTGCAATCCGCGATCCTCCAGCTCCAGGGCACGGCGGGTCCGCTGCAGGGCGTCGGACCGAACCGCAACATCGTCCTGTTCACCGACGGCCTCCAGAACATCAACCCGGTGGTGCAGCAGACGGGCCAAGGATTGATGATCGCCGACCAGACCGGTCCCGTCGACGCCGGCATTCCGACGCAGCTCACCCAGCCGATCAGCACGTATGGCGTCCGGATCCACACGATCGGCATCGGCCCCGGCGTCGTGCAACCGTCGCAGGCGATCCTCGAGACCATCGCCACCGGGACGGGCGGCGTGTCGCGCTTCGATACCGATGCCAGCGCGCTCCAGCAATTCTTCGTCATGACCCTGATGGACGCGCTCAACACGTCGTCGCCGCAGCTCCTCGCCTACCGGCGGGGCACCCTCGCGGGTGAGGAGACCGTCGAGGCCTTCCCGGTCAATGCGGGCATCCGCAAGGTTGTGCTCGAGCTGAGCTGGCCGCGGGGCGCGTCCCTCGAGCTCCGCGTCGAGAAGGACGGCGTCGACGTGACGAAGGACGGCCGCGTCATCGCCGGCCCCTTCTATCGCATCTTCGCCATCGACCTGCCCGCGAGCTCCGTTCAAGCCGGCAGCGAATGGCGGCTGAAGATCCGCGGGCGACCGGGCGTCGCGTACCAGGCCGCGGCGATCGTCGACGATCATCGACGCGCGGCCCGGGCGCGGTTCGCTCGGCGCGACTATCGCGTGGGCGACGCGCTCGAGGTGGTGCTCGATCTGCGGGACGGCGCCCAGGCCATGCGCGAGGCGACCGTGACGGCCACCGTCCTGCGCCCGAAAGACAGCGTGGCCAACCTGCTGGCCGCCTATCCGGCACGGGCCGAGCCGCCGGTGCGGCACGAGCCGGCCGCCTCGGCCGGCCAGCGGGCCTCGGCGCAGCTCCTCCAGGACGAGCGCTTGTGGTCGCGCATCCTGCCCGCCGCGACGACGGTCCGGCTCCAGGACGACGGCAAGGGGACGTACCGCGCGACCCTGCCCGCCGCGACGGTGCCCGGTATCTACACGGTCATCTTCGAGGCCGCCGCGCGCACCGCGGGGCACGGCGAGCTCCGGCGGACGGGCGCGGTGTCCACGATGGTGCGCGCTGGTCAGGCGACGGCGGAGAAGTCCGACGTGAAGGTGGTGTCACTGGCCACGACCACGCGAGGCCGCGAGGTCGAGCTGCGGCTCACTCCGCGCGACCGCCTGGGCAACTACCTCGGCCCCGACCAGAGCGCCGCCGTCGCCGTCAGCGTCGGCGACGGCGCCAAGGCCGGGGAAGTCCGTGATCTCGCGAATGGGAGCTACGTGGTGCCGATCGTCGTCGCGGAGCGCGCCGATCCGACCGTGACCGTGACCATCGCCGGCGAGCCGCTCGTCACCGCGCGGGTCTCCTCCCTCGCAACGTGGACAGAGCGGGGGCGCTTGTCGTTCTGGCTCGTCGTGGTCTCCCTGGTCTGGGCCGCTGTGCTCGTGCTGGTTCTGCTTGCCTGGCGGCGGCACGCCTGGCGGGCGCCGTAGCGGCCCGTCAGGCCCGCGGCTGACGGGTTCATCATTCACGGGCAATCGGAAAGCGGTCGCTCCATCGCCGCGCGCCTGTCTGCATCCTTGAAGCAACCCTCCACCCACTTGCCCACGTGATGGACGCCCCGGAACAGTCCATCGCCCGAGCCGTGCGCCCGGTCATCACGCCATTCGCCCTCGTAGCGATCCCCGTTCGCGAAAGTGTGGACGCCGCGGCCGTTCCGCTTGTTGTCCCGCCATTCGCCCTCATAGCGTGCCCCGCTCGCCCACGTGTAGACGCCCTTGCCGTGCTGCATCCCCTCCCGCCACTGCCCCTCGTAGCGATCGCCGTTGGCGAAAGTGTAGACACCCGTGCCGTGCTCGTGCCCGTCGTGGTACTCGCCCTCGTAGCGATCCCCATCGGGCCAGGTGCGGATTCCCTTGCCGTTCGATGTTCCGTCCTTCCACTCGCCCTCATAGCGATCGCCCTTGGGAGACGTCGCCACTCCCTTGCCGTCGCGCTTGTCGTCCTTCCACTCGCCTTCGTACCGCTCCCCGTTGGCGGCGGTGTAGAAGCCCTTGCCGTTCCGCTTTCCCCCGAGCATCTCTCCCACGTATTGCGCGAGTATGCCGTCGTTGAGCCATTGCACGGCCCCGCGGCCGGAGGCGCGGCCGTCTGGGCCACAGCTTCCGCTCCATGCTATAACGTCCCCCGGTGTGTGCCTGGAGTTCCACACCCAGCAGCCGGTGCGGGGGTCGACTGACCAGCCAGGACGATTCGGAGCCGCCATCGTGTTCGGCGGAGGGGCGGGTGGTCGCGCTTGCGCATAAAGAAAGCTCGGGAGGGAGACGAGAAGGACGACGAGGAGAATGAAGGCGCTCACCGTGTGATGATCCCAGAGGTCGATTCGAGTTCGAGTGTACGGGAACGCACGAAAATCCGTGAGGGATTTCAGCTCGACACTCCGTCGAGCCCGCCGCGCGGACGATGGTGGCCGTGGCTGGTCTTCGGATGTCTCTGTCTCTGGCCAGCCGGGGCCCTGGCCGCCAACTGGGTCGAGCTGGCCGCCACGGCGGCGGGGCCCGAGGCGTACTACGACGCGGACTCCTTCGAAAGGATCAATCCCGAGCTGTTCCAGATCACCATCAAGTGGGTACACAACGAGGCGAGCAAGCGGCAGACCATCGAGGTCAGGCGCCAGTCTCGCCTGCCCGTGGATCGCTACGAAGATCTCGCGTACTCCGTGAGCTCTCCCGTGCTCGATTGCTGGGGCAAGCAATCCAGATCCACGGGCTTCGTGGACTACGACACCTCCGGCCAGGAGATCGGCCGCCTCGTCCAGACGCCCACGTGGGTGCCGTGGGCGAGGCGATCACCGAACCCTCCAGACCAGGAGATCTGCCGAAGGCTTTCCAATCGGTGAGGCCGAGCCCCCTCCGAGCTCGCTAGGCCACCATGTCCGTGTACTTCACCTCGCAGCGATAGGTCTTGTACTCGCCCACGAAGAAGGGCTGAAGGGGCGCCATGATTTCCTTGTACAGCGCGCTTTGCTCGTAGGCCTGCATGTCGGGCAGGTTGTCCCACAGGCTCACCGCGAACCCGGTGTCCTTGTCTCCCGAATCCTGGGCGAGCCAGCGCCCGCGGAGCCCCTTGACCGTCTTTCCCTTGGTGATGACGTTCGCCCGATAGGTGCGCTCGAAGTCGCTCCACGCCCCGGCGCGCAGCTTGCCCCACGTTACCCGGATCACCATGGTGGTCCCTCCTTGGTTAGGTCATCATGCAAATGCTGCTCCCCCGGTCGGGCGTCGTCAAGGATGGTGCGCGACGGGCGGATTGGACTAACATGGCAGGCGTCGAATGTTGGATTGTGAGACCTGACCCCCTACCGGAGGTGAGAGTGACGCCACAGAAGAGAGCCACGAAACGCCGCGCTGGCGGCAGACGAGCGACCGTGCCGCGCGCCCGGCGGGCGGCGGCGGAGGCGCTGCCCCTGGAGCCGATCCTCGCTCCGATCGAGGAAGCGCCGGCCGGATTGCTGCTCGAGGAGACGCCGCTCCCGTCGGACCTGGCCACCATCGACGTCGAGCCTGTGTTTGCCGGACGGGTGCCCCCGCCGGAGCCCGAGCGGCCCCTGCCGTCGGCCCGCCGCGCGATCTTCTTCGACGTCGAGAACACGAGCCGCGCCGAGCACATCGCGCGCATGGTCGACCACCTCGCCGTGGACCGGCGGGGCCTGCGCACGGACTTCGTCGCGGTGGGCAACTGGCGCGTGATCGGGCACGATACCGCGCGCCTCCTCGCCCGTCACGGCGCTCACCTCGTGCACAGCGCGCCATCGGTGGGCGTGCGCGACTGGAGCGACTTGCGCATCGCCGTCAGCGCCGGCGTGTGGCTGGCGTCGGCGCGGCCCGGCGATGTGGTCGAGATCGTGTCGGACGACCGCGCCTTCGACGCCGTGGGCGACGTGGCGGCGGGCCTCGGCATCACGTTCCGCCGGCTGTCGTACCGCGGGTTGACGGGCGCCGCTCCGCGCGAGGAGGAAGCGGTGAAGCGCGAGCCGGGCGCGCCCGCGAGAGGACGCGGCCGAGGCGGGCGGCGTGGCCGCCGCGGCGGCTGGCGCGATCGCCCGGCGCCGCATCCGGCCCCCGCCGCCCCCTCCCTTCCGCCGGCGCGCGTTCGCGACGAGCACCCGCCCGCGGGGGAGCAGCACACGGCGCCGCACGACGAGATCGTCGGCATCCTGCGGGATCTCATCGGAGCCGCGGGTGGCCGCGTGGTCACCATCGACACGCTGGCCAACGCGCTCAAGTCGCGCGGCTTCAGCCGCCCGCCCGGCTCGCCGCGCCTCATCACCCGGCTGCGTCGCCTCAAGGAGTTGACGGTGAGCCGATCCGGCGCGCTCACTCTCGCGGACGGCGATGAGCCACCTCCGGACCGCGTCGAGCGCCCGCCCGATCCGGTTGAGGACCTGAGCGTCGGTCCAGGCAACGAAGCCCCGCGCGGAGTCGGCGAAGCTGCCTCGACCAGAGCGGGATCGGCCGAGGCGGGTCAGGGTCGGCGCCGCCGGTCTCGTCGGGGCGGCCGGCGCCATCGAGGACGCGGCGCGGGAGCGCCGTCGCCCGCCCCGTAAGGGCCGAGGCCCTCGTCTGGAGAGCCCGAGGTCGCCATGACCCTGACCTTGACCGACCATGAGCGCACCGTGGCCGTGACCGCGGGGAGCGTTCTGACCGTTCGCCTGCCCGAGAACCCCGGGACCGGCTACCGCTGGACGACGGACACGGCGGCGGGGCTGGAGGCGGCGGGGGACCGTTTCGAGGGCGCGGGCGGGATCGGCTCCTCGGGCACGCGGGAGCTGCAGTTTCGCGCCTCGCGGGTGGGCTCGTTCGACCTTCGAATGAAGCACTGGCGGGAGTGGGAAGGCGAGCGATCGGTCGATCGGCGATTCGCCGTCAAGATCAAGGTGACCTGAGTGAAGCTCAGCGCCTGGAGCGCTTCTTCGCCGGCCTCCCGGAGGATGGGGCGGTGGCCGGACGAATGCCCATCGAGCTCAGCCGGCTGGTGATCTTCAGCAGCCTCGCCGCGTTGAGGCCCAGGATCTTCGCCTGGTCCGCGTCTTTGAGGAACGCGCACTCGCCCACGAACCCGCGGGGATCGTACATCCCCATGTCGTAGGGATAGTCGGTGCCGACCAGGATATGGTCGGCGCCCCACAGGTTCACCAGGTGCCGGAGCTGCTCGCGGTCGAACACGATGGTGTCGAAGTAGAGCTTGGCCAGGGACTGCCGCGGGCGCTTCTTGAGCACGGTGCGCGCGTCGGCGCGCGCGCCCCACACGTGGTCCATCCGGGCGGGATAGTGCGCGACGTAGCCGCCCCCGTGGGCGGCCACGAGCTTCAGCTTGGGGAATCGCTCCAGGACGCCGTCGAAGACGAGGTGGGCCACCGCCACCGTGGTGTCGAGCGGATTGCCGATGACGTTGGTGAAGTAGTGATCCGCCAGGCGCTCGCCACCCGTAAAGCCATTGGGATGCATGAACACCACGACGTCGAGCTCGTGCGCCTTGCGCCAGAACTCGTCCCGGCCGCGGGAGATCTCCGTCCCGACCACGTTGGTGCCGATCTCTGCGCCGCGGAATCCGAGCTGCCGGACGCAGTAGTCCAGCTCCTCGGCGGCGGCCTCGGGAGCCTGCAGGGGCACATGCGCCAGGGCCACGAAGCGATCGGGGTGCGCCCGGACGATGGAGGCGAGGTGCTCGTTCACCGAGCGGCTCATCTTCCTCGCGATCTCCGGCTCCAGCCAGTACATGAAGTGGAAGGGCGAGGGGGAGATGGCCTGCACGTCCATGCCCATCTTGTCCATGTCGCGCAAGCGCTGGTCGACGGAGGTGAGGCAGGGCCAGACGTTCTCCATCTGCTTGCGATTGGTGGCGCGCGAGAGCTCGTTGGAAAAGCGCTGGGAAGGCTCGCGGTTGGGCACGACGAGATGCTTGACCATCTCGTCGGCGGCGGGGTGGTGGACGTGGCAATGAATGTCGACGGCGACATGTCGATGGCGTCCGGTGGCGCCCCGGGGGGCGCCGCCACGCGCGGCGGCGCCGGGACACGTGAAGAGCATGGGAAGGTCCTCCTCTGGGCGCCTTGGTACGCCGATCGTGGAGCCCTGTCAAGAACGGTCTATCCGAAAATCGCTTTCCATCTCCAATCTCAGAGGTGATCGATGGGCGATATCCCGAATGGTCTCGCGTCGTTTCCGCTCCTGACCGCCCTCCTCGAGCGCCGCTCGCGGCGATTCGGCGCCGGCTTCCGCCTCAACGGCGGCCCGCTCGCCTTCGAGAGCCAACGCGCACCCGCGCCGCTCAGCACGGCCGAGGAGGCCGCGCTCGCCTTCGCGGCGAACGGCGTCAACGGCTATGCGTTGTCCGAGCTGCCCTTCGACACGGGCGATCGGCCGAACGCGGGGGGCGGCCACATCATGGTCCACTTCGTGGGCCGCACCGTCCCCAGCGGCGACGCCATGCACCTCACCACCCTGTTCGTCGTCAACGACGAGGGCGCGTGGATGCTCCGGCGCCCCCAGGATTTTCCTCGGGATCAGGTCCCCGGGCTCGTCGAGCTCGCGAGGGCGGGGCGGCTCCAAGAGCTCTACGAGCGGAGCCGGGTCCGCATCGCCGACCGCCGGGTCGACGTCCCCCGCGCCCTGCCGTACCTCGCGCCGTTCAACACGTGGTCCGCCAACGTGACGGGATCGACGTACTTCGTGCCCATCGCGGAGCTGACCGTCCTCTACATCAACGTGCTGCTCTCGTTCTTCGACGAGGAATGGAGCTTCTTTTTCGTGGACGATCACAACGGGTACCAGCCCGCGGGCATCGCCACGTTCGGCCGCAGCCGGGGCGGGCACCTCCACGACGACCCCCGCGATGGCCGGGTGGGCACGGTGACCATGATGGAGTCGTGGATCCGCGAGTTCGGGACCGTCGAGATCGGAGGCATGGTGCAGAGTCTGGGCCTGATGGCGGGAGCCATTGGCGTCGGCGGCTTCCCGCACTTCGTGGGCTATCCCGGCGCCTGGCCGACCGCCCTCGGGTTCCGCATGCTCGACATCCCGTTCTCGCGCACCATCGGCGCCCCCGCCTCGGGTGGGCCCGAGCTGTCGGTGCCCACGGCGATAGGTCTGGAGCAGGGCGGCGAGACCCTGATCAAGCCGTTCTGCCCGCCGTACTACCGCGACATGGAGACGGCGGTGCGCGCGTTCATCGACTACAAGTACGCGCAGGGCCGGGGAACCTTTCGCGACGGCGGGGCGGCCACGGCGTGGAAGGATGGACGGTCGGTCCAGGCGGGGATCCCCGCCTATTCCGACCACGCGATCGCGGCGACGATCGCGTACTGCACCTACATCTACGAGCGGTACGGCCGGTTTCCGGCCTCGAGCGGCCCCTTCACGAACCTCGTGGCCTTCCAGGCCCATCACGTCGATCCCGACTTCTACGCGCGCCACTATCGCGCCGACGCCTTGACGGCGACGCTCCGGGCGCACGGGGCGGACTGGCATCGGTCATAGAGGCCCCGCCGCCGCGTCGCTCTACGATGCGGCGCGCTCGGCGATGTCGTCCTGGGCCGACGCCTTGTAGTTGGCGTCGTACCACCAGACGAGGTAGTCCTCGTAGGTGATGGGCGGGAAGCGCGCCGGATTGTCTGGCCCCTGGCAGGTGGGCAGGCAGGCGATCACCGTGTCGACATGGGGGCCGAGGAAGAACGGGATCGCGTAGCGGTCACGCCCCACGGGCGGCAGGGCCCGGTGCGGGGTCGACTTGAATCGGCCGTTGGTCCACCGGTGCATCATGTCGCCCGCGTTGACGGCAAACGATTCGGGAACGTACGGCACGTCCAGCCAGTCCCCCGACGCCCTCACCTGCAGGCCTGGGATCTCCGTCTGCGCGAGGAAGGTCAGGAAGTTGTTGTCGGTATGCGGCGCGATGCCGAACTGGTTGGGCTGGGCCTCCACGGCCGGATAGTGCGAGAGACGGAAGACGAACTGGCTCTCCGTGAAGGCGGCGTCGAAGTGCCCGGGCGACAGGTCGAGGGCGACCGCGCAGACGGGGAGCAGGCGCCGGCCGAGCGCATCCAGCGCGTCGGTGTAGGCGAGAACGGTGTCCCGGAAGCCCGGCAGGGCTTCCGGCCATTGGTTGGCGCCCACGAAGCGCCGGCCCGACCGGCGCAGCGGATGGTCGGGCGGTCGCTCGCGCTTGACGAAGAACGCCTCGTTCAGATCGGGCTTGTCGTTGGCGTTCACCTCGGAGGTCCACACGGCGTAGCGCCCCATGGCCATGTAGCCGTTGTTGTGCTCGTTCAGGCGGAGCGCCACCTTCGCTTCGTACGGCTGGGCGTGGAAGCGGCGCGCTTCGGCGAACGCGCGTCCGATCAGGTCACGCGAGACGCCGTGGTTGACCACGATGAAGAAGCCGATGCCCTCGAGGGCGTCGCGAAGCTCGGCCGCCGTCGCGTCGAGGGCGCCCGGCGCGCCGGCCATGTACCGCCCGAGATCGATGATCGGGATGCCCATCGCGCTACTGCGCCGTCCAGCCCCCGTCGATCACGAGCTCGCTGCCCGTGACGAAGGCCGCCTCGTCGGAGGCGAGGTAGAGGACGCCGTACGCCACCTCGTCGGCCTCGCCGTAGCGGCCGAGGGGAATGCGGTCGACCATACGCTGGTACGTCGCCGGGTCCGCGCGTCGACGCTCGGTCATGGCGGTGACGATGGGGCCGGGGTGGACGGAGTTGCATCGGATGCCCTCCCCGGCGTACTGGAGCGCGGTCAATTTGGTCAGGAGCCGGACGGCACCCTTGGAGGCCTGGTAGGGCGGGCTGCTGTCCCGCATGCCCACGAGCCCGAGCTGGGACGAGATGTTGACGATGGAGCCGCCGCCCGCGCGCCGCATGGCGGGAACCGCGGCCTTGGTCCCGAGGAAGACGCCCTTGGCGTTGATGTCCATCATGCGATCCCACGCCTCGGCGGTGGTGTCCTCGAGCCGGCTCGCCCCGCCGATGCCCGCGTTGTTGACGAGGATGTCGAGCCGTCCGAAGCGGCTGACCGCGGCCTCGACGGCGCGCTGCCAGTCCGTCTCGCTGGTGACGTCGAGCTTGACGAAGAGCGCCTCGCCCCCCTTGGCCTTGATGTCGGCCTCGACGGCCTTGCCCTCCGCCTCCAGGATGTCGCCGATGGCGACCGAAGCGCCTTCGCGCGCGAACAGCCGAGCCTCGGCCGCTCCCATGCCGCGCGCGGCGCCGCTGATGAGGGCGGCCTTGCCCGCCAGGCGCATGGTGATCAGCTCCCGGGCGGGCGGTATCCCGCCCCCTGCGCCAGCAGCATGGCGTCGAAGCCTTCGTCGGGCGACATGAGGGCTGAGGTCTTCAGGTCCTTCACGGCCCCGCTGCCCATGATCGCCATGGAGACGGCGGCCGCGTTGACGTTGCTCGGGACCTCGAAGATCACCACCACGTCGTAGTCGCCGAAGGAGTAGTACCAGGCGAGGATGTGGCCGTCGAGCCGCTCGATCACGGGCTTGAGCGCTTCCATCCGGTTCTCGGGCCGCTGGACCAGCTTGTGCCATGCCACGGTCGTGTAGGACGCCTGCACCATGTAGGTTGGCATCGGAGGCCTCCTTGTCGCGGCAAGTCTAGCAGAGCCCGCGAACGAGCCGCGGACCGAGTACACTAGCCGCCGCGCGCCGAGATCTCGGGAGCTGACCCATTCAGCCGAAGGAGGAGAACATCCATGGCGACGACCGAGGTCCTCTTCAATCCGCTCCTCCCCGAGTTCCACGCCAATCCGTATCCCTTCTATCACCAGCTCCGCGAGAAAGACCCCGTCCACGAGACCTCCATGGGCTTCTGGGTCCTCACCCGCTATGACGACGTGGTCATGAGCCTGCGCGATCCCCGCTTCGGGCGCGAAGCCTTCGAGCCCTTGCTCGCCGCCATGTACGGCCAGGAGGGCGAGCAAGGCCGGCTTCCTCGCTCGATGCTCTTCCGCGATCCGCCCGACCACACGAGGCTGCGCACCCTGGTGAGCAAGGCCTTCACCCCGCGCGTGATCGAGGGGATGCGCTCCCACATCCAGAGCATCGTGGACCGGCTCCTGGACAAGGTGCAGGACGCGCACGCCATGGATGTCATCGCCGACCTCGCCTACCCGCTCCCCGTGACCGTGATCTGCGAGATGCTCGGGGTTCCCACCGGCGATCATCACGCGATCCGGGGGTGGTCATCCGACATCGCCCGCAGCCTCGACGCCATCGGGCTGCTCGCCGATCGCGAGATCGTGGAGCGGGGCGGGGCGGCGCGTCGAGCCCTCGGCGATTACTTTCGCGCCCTTGTCCGGGAGCGGCGCCAGCGTCCCCAGGAAGACCTGCTGAGCCTGCTCATCGCGGCCGAGGAGCAGGGAGACAAGCTGAGCGAGGGCGAGGTGCTGGCCATGTGCGTGCTGCTGTTCATCGCCGGGCACGAGACCACGGTGAACCTCATCGGCAACGGGTTGCTCGCCCTGCTCCGTCATCCCGACGAGCTCGAGAAGCTCAAGCGCGATCCCGGCCTCGTCCCCTCCGCGATCGAGGAGCTCCTGCGCTATGACAGCCCGGTGCAGCGGACGGGACGGTTCACCACCACGGATGTCGAGATTCAGGGCCGGAAGATCCCCAGCGGGTCCCTGGTCGTTGCCGCCATCGGGGCGGCCAACCGCGATCCCGGGCATTTCCCCGATCCCGACCGGCTCGACATCGCGCGCCCGGACAATCGCCACGTGGCTTTCGGGTTCGGGATCCACTTCTGCCTCGGGGCGCCCCTCGCGCGGGTGGAGGGACAGATCGCCCTCGGCTCCCTCCTTCGGCGGATGCCCGGCCTCACCCTGCAGACGCCGGCGCCGGAATGGCGCGAGTCCTCCACCCTGCGCGGGCTCAAGGCGCTTCCCGTGACGTTCTAGGACCTGCGCCAACACCACGAGCGCCTTGTCCTCGGCGCTCGTGGTGGATCTGGCCCTCTGCTCCGCGGCTACTGCTCCTGGCCCGTGGCCTCGTGCCAGGCATGGCGGAGGACCACGATCTTCTGGATCTGCCCGCTCCGGAGCTCGGCCCTGATGACATCGCCGGTGGCGAGCGAGGCCAGATCGGTGGTCGTCTTGTCGTCGGTGACGACCACGGCCTTGCTCGTCACCTTGTGCACGTGTACCCGGCCCTGGCTGTTCACGCACACGAGTTGACGAGCGTCCTTGTTGATCTCCATCACGGTCATCCGGGCCGTCTGGATGTTCGTGGTCATGTCCTCGGCGGCCGCCGGGCCGATGCGCGCCAGCAGGCCGAGCAGGAACACGAGACCGATGCCACCACGCCTCAGAAGTTTCATGATCCGCCTCCTGTTGTCACCCGTGCCGCGAGCGCCGCGCCCGGGACGTCGATGAGGTTGACCGGCTGAGACTCGATCCATGTTGGCGGCGCGAGGGAGCATGCGCGATGCCAGCCCGCGCCCTCGTAAAAACGACGGGTTGCCGCGCGGGACTCACCGGGCTTTGGGCGTCGTGCCCGGGGCCCGGAAGGATCGACTCGGGCGCGAAGCAGAAGGGAAAAAAGGGACGTGCCGGCTGGCTTTACGAACGGCAGAGGGCGCGCTACACTCGCCGCGCCGAGGGCACGCGAGGCACGGTCCGGCAGCGAACGCCTGCCAAGGGAGAGCAGCGATGCTTCTGACCCGAGACGAGATCCGACACGGCAAATCCTTCGACCTGCTGACCGAGGCCATCCTGGAGCGCGATCAGCCCCGCACGACCGATCTCTTCTTTCGGATGATCCGAGACGGGCGCTCCACGAGCGACGCGCTCAGCGTGGTGACGGCGGCGGAGGCCCCCTTCGTCCAGGTGCCCAGCCACATCAACATGCGCGACGGGCAGATCACCCTCATCAACAACGACCACACCATCCTCGGCCTGCGGACCTCCACGAACCTGGCCCCCTTCCTGCCCGAGACGCACCGCCTGCTCCCGCTCCTGCAGAGCGTCTGGTACATCCCGGCCGGGCTCGACATCTGGAACCAGCTCCTCGGCAAGTACCCCGGGCGCTACGCGACGATGAAGGGCATGGAGGTGCCGCCCCCGAGTCATGGCCCGGTCGTGTGGAACGAGGAGCAGGTGCCCATCAAGGGAGAGGGCACCGTCGAGGAGCAGCTGGACGCCTATACCATCGCCACGGTGAGCGGGGACGTGCGGCGCTCCTACGGGTTGTTCCTCGGGATGGCCGCGGATGAGAAGATCCGCCCGCTCCTCCGTGATCGGCTGCTCTTCCTTGGTCTCATCGACCTCCAGGACACGGTGATCGGTCGGAAGGCGCGCAACACCGGCCACAAGGCGCTCCGCGCGCGCGCGGTGACGGACCTCGCCGACTTCATCGGGTGGGAGCGGGCCCACGGCGTCTACTACATCGGCGTGCCGGACATGGCCGTCGGCCCCCTCTACTACTCGGCCTACGACGCGGCTTGTGTGACGGCGGCCGCCGAGCTCCCCGAGGCCGGGAAGAACCTGAAGCAGACGAACCACGCGCCGCTGACGCCGGCCGAGGTCGAGGACATGGTCCGCCTGCTCCTCGAGGCCGACGGGCAGACGGTCTGGAGCCTGATCACCGCGCACCTGCGCGGCGGCAAGTCGATCCGGAGCCTTGGGGATGCCATCCAGATCGGCGCGGCGGAGCTCATCCTCCGCACGACGGTGCCGCGCCAGTTCACGGACGGGCAGCATCCCTTCGACTACTGCAGCACGGCGAACTACTGGATGCGCACGAGCGACAACCCGTACCAGCCGCGCATCCTCTACCTCATGGCCAACTTCGTCAACGACGTGGCCCGCTCCAACAAGCTCTACACGTCGGTGCTGGAAGCGGAGTGCGCGGGGGTCGACACCACGGGGCGGACTCCGGAGGCGCTCCTGCGGGAGCTCGACGAGGCCATCCTGGCCTTCGACGTCGCGCGGAGCTGCGCGCTCGCCCAGGCCCATCTACGCTCCGGGGCGGATCGCGGCGCGTTCCAGGCCGCGGTGGCGATCACCGCGTGCAAATTCCAGGACGACCCCCACAACCAGAAGATCACGCACTCCGCGTTCGAGGAGCACGGCCACAACACGACGCACCTGCGTGACCGGCTCCTCCTCGCCGCCGTGCGGCTGCTCGCGGGCTGGCCGAAGATGCCGGGCGAGCGCGAGTGCTACGCTCGCTTCACGAAGGAGTGGAGCAACTAGGCGAGAGCCGGCGCGACTTTCTCCGCGAAGAGGCGCATCGATCGCAGGGCGAGGTCGGTGCGGAGCCCCGGCAGCGCCATCACCAGGAGAACCCGTCCGTAGCCGGTGGCCTCGCAATACTTCTGCAGGCCGTCCCTGACCTCGTCCGGTGTGCCGATCAAGGCCCAGCCGTCGTCCAGGTAGTCGCGGAAGGCGCGCAGGCGCAGCAGCGAGCGGTCGAACGAGCCGGGCACCGAGCCTCCCGTGGACTCGGAGCGCAGCACGGACATCCGCCGCTGATAGCCCATGAAGGGCGCCTCGGTGGCCCGCAGCGCCTCGTCGTGGTCGGGCGCGACGTGGACGACGCGCATGCCCCAGGATCTGCCCTCGAGCTCCTCGATCTCCGCCATCGATCGCCCCGCCGCGCGCGCGGTCTCTCGATAGAGACGGTGCCGTTTCTGGAGCTCGGCCACCGGCACGAAGAAGGACGAGAGGGTGGGCAGCCCGAGACGGGCGGCCGAAAGCACGCTGTCCTCGCTGTTGGCGGCGATGAAGAGCGGTGGATGGGGGCGCTGGGCGGGACGCGGGCGCACGTGCAGGCGCTCCGCGGAGTGGAAGCGCCCCTGGAAGTCGAAGGGCGCGCCGCTCCAGGAGTGCCGCATGAGCGCGATTCCTTCCTCGACGCGGGCCCGGCTGTCGTCGCGATCGGACTGGAAGGTCTGGTAGTCCTGCAAGGTGCCGCCGCGCCCGATGCCCACGTCGAGCCGCCCGCCGCTGACCACGTCGAGCACGGCCAGCTCCTCGGCCAGGTCTACGGGGTGGTGCAGAGGCAGCAGGCTCACGCCCATGCCGAGGCGCAGGCTGGTCGTGCGCGCCGCCACGAACGCGGCCAGGACGGGCGGGGCCGGGCACAGGCCGTAGTCGTTGAAGTGATGCTCGGCGATCCACACGGAGGAATAGCCGAGCGCCTCGGCGGCCAGCATTTGCTCCAGGCCAGAGTCGAAGACCGACTGCTCGCTCCACTCCTCGTCCCGCTGCATGAGGAAGAACAGCCCGAATTCCATGCGCATCTCTCCTCGCCTTGATTCGCCGCGGAACATGACGCCCGCTCAGAGGGGGTCCAGGGCGCCATCTTAGCCGGATTTCTCCCGCCTCGCCGGCCGATCCGCTGCAGCCAAGCCCTCGGTGTGGTATCCATACGGCGAACCCGGTTGCGGTGGTCCGACGGGAAGCGGATGATGCTCCCGCCCATCTCGCGGTACGCACAAGGAGATACCCATGGGACGGCTGGATGGCAAGGTGGCTCTGATCAGCGGCGGCGCGCGCGGGCAAGGGGCAGTGGAAGGGCGGATGTTCGCCCGAGAAGGAGCGGCGGTCGTGCTCGGGGATATCCAGGACGACGACGGCAAGAAGGTGGAGGCGGAGATCAGGGGCGCGGGCGGTCAGGCGACCTACGTGCACCTGAACGTGACTCGCGAGGCGGACTGGCGCGCGGCCGTGACCACGGCCGTGCAGACCTATGGCAAGCTGAGCGTGCTCGTCAACAATGCCGGCATTCTCCTCCGGGCCAAGATCGAGGAGATGGCCGAGGCCGACTGGGATCGCATCATGGCCATCAACGCCAAGGGCGTGTTCCTGGGCACGAAGTGCGCGATCCCGGCCATGCGGCAAGCCGGCGGCGGCTCCATCATCAACATCTCCTCCACGTCCGGGCTGGTGGGGAGTCCCGGCGAGACCGCCGCCTACATCGCCACCAAGGGCGCGGTGCGACTCTTCACCAAGGCCACGGCCATCCAGCACGCCAAGGACAAGATCCGCTGCAACTCCGTGCACCCCGGGCCGATCGCCACCGACATGATCAAGGACATGCTGGAGAACAAGGCCATGTGGGAGCAGCGCCTGCGGCGGCTTCCCATGGGGCGCGTGGGAACGCCCGAGGACGTCGCCTACGGCGTGATATACCTCGCCTCCGACGAATCGTCCTATGTGACGGGGAGCGAGCTGGTGATCGACGGCGGCACGACCGCGGAGTAGACGGGACTCGCACGATCCACAACAAGCAAAGGAGACGGCACGTGGCGCTCACGCTCGCGGAAGCCAATCAGGTCATGCAGGCGGCGATGGACAAGGCCAGAGAGATCAACATCAAGATCAGCGTGGCGGTCTGCGATGGCGGCGGACGCCTCATGGCATTCAATCGGATGGATGCCGCCATCTGGGCGAGCGCCTATGGCTCCCAGGGCAAGGCGATCGCCTCGGTGGCCTTCGCGCGTCCCAGCGGTGAGCTGGCCGAGCGGGCGGGGAGCCCGATCATCCAGGGCATCGCCGCGGCCGAGGGCGGGCACATGATCCCGAGCCAGGGGGCGGTGCCCATCATCCGCAACGGCGTGGTGGAGGGTGCGTGTGGAGTGGGCGGGGGAACCGCCCAGCAGGATGAGGATTGTGCCCGAGCGGGCGTGGCGAAGCTCTAGCGTGCAGGCGGCTGAAAAAGGCCCATCTGCTTCGTTGGCGAGCGCCGCGGCGCCCCTCAACGTACAGAGAGTACGCCTCGGGGGCCGCGGCGCTCGCCGCCTCGCATCTGGACCTTTTTGAGCCGCCTGCGCGTTTTCTGGCAAAGGAGGATCTGACATGAAAATGGTGCTCGCTGTGGTCCTGGTTTTGGGCGTGTTTGGGCTGGCGGTGCCGGGGATGGCGGCGGCGGCGGGGGGTGGTGGGGGCGGGGGAGGCGACGGGGCGCGGACCAGCGCGCCGGTCAAGCCCGAGGATCCCCAGTACGGGCAAGGGGTGAAGGCGATCAAGGCGGGCAAGTTCGCGGAGGCGATCACGCTGCTCGACGGCGTGGTGGCCCGTGACAACACCAACGCGGATGCGTACAACTGGCTCGCCTATGCGACCCGCAAGAATGGCGATCCCGCCAAGGCGATCCCCATCTACGAGAAGGCCCTGACCCTCGACCCCAAGCACCGCGGGGCCCACGAATACATCGGCGAGGCGTACCTGATGCTGGGTGACCTCGCCAAGGCCAGGGAGCACCTGACCACCCTCAACTCGCTCTGTACCTTCTCGTGCTCCGAGTACCGCGATCTCAAGAAGTCGATCGAGGTGTACGAGAAGAACGGCGGGAAATCCAAGCCCGCGGCGTCGCGCTGAGGCGCCAGACCGCCCGCATCACGCGGTAGTCGCTTCCGCCGGATCTCGCTCGCACCCGGGGTGCCGAGTCGGCCCTTGGCAGGCGTGGTACGCTCGAAATGCGCGTGCACCGACGCACCAGAGCACGGCCAGGATGCTCCGGGGAGCAAGTCGCGATGCCCCCACGTTTTGCGATCGCGCACCTGTTTCCGTCCTTCCCGAGCGTTCATCCGCGCCAATGCAGGATGTCCCGACACTCTTTGCCGGCAAATCACGGCCCTGGAGAATGAGCCATGATGACGTTCCAGATCAACGGCGCGAGCCGGATCGTCGATGTCGATAGCGACGTTCCGCTCCTGTGGGTGCTTCGCGACGAGCTCGGCATGACGGGAACAAAGTACGGGTGCGGTGTCGCCCAGTGCGGGGCGTGCACCGTCCACATCGACGGACGGGCCACCCGCTCCTGCGTGACGCCGGCGGCGGCGCTCCGCGGGCGCGACGTCGTCACCATCGAGGGCGTCACGGGCAAGGTCGCCCAGGCCGTCCAGGCCGCCTGGCGCCAGCTCGACGTCGCCCAGTGCGGCTACTGCCAGTCCGGCCAGATCATGTCGGCGATCGCCCTCCTCACGGAGATCCCGCGCCCCTCGGACACCGACATCGACGCCGCCATGGCCGGCAATGTGTGTCGCTGCGCCACGTATGTACGCATTCGCGCCGCGATCCACGAAGCGTCCCGGACGCTGGGAGGCTGAGCATGCTCACCCGCCGCCGGTTCGTCCAGTCCACCGCGCTCGCCGGCGCGGCGCTGATCGTCGGCTTCCGTCTCGACGGCCGACCGGCGCTCGCCGCCGACGAGACCTTCGCCCCGAACGCCTTCATCCGGATCGCGCCCGACAACACGGTCACCATCATCGGCAAGCACATCGAGTTCGGACAGGGCAGCTACACGGGCCTGGCCACGATTCTCGCCGAAGAGCTCGACGCCGACTGGTCACAGATCCGCGTCGAGGCGGCGCCGGCGGACGCGGAGCGCTACAACAATTTGAAGTGGGGCCCCGTGCAGGGGACGGGCGGTAGCTCGGCCATGGCCAACTCGTGGGAGCAGCATCGACGGGCGGGGGCCACGGCCCGTGCGACTCTCGTGGAGGCCGCCGCGCGGGAGTGGGGGGTGCCTGCCTCGGAGATCACCGTGGAGCGCGGCGTCGTCGCGCACCCGCCGTCGGGCCGCCGTGCGACCTTCGGGGAGCTGGCGCCGAAGGCGGCCAAGCTCACACCGCCTGCCCAGGTGAAATTGAAGGACCCGTCGCAATTCACCCTCGTGGGAAAGCGCGTGCCGCGGATCGATGGAGCGGCCAAGACCGACGGCTCGGCCAAGTTCACGATGGACTTCTCGCTGCCCGGCATGCTGACGGCGGTCATCGCGCGGGCGCCGCGATTCGGCGCCACCGTGAAGTCGTTCGATGCCACGGCGACCCGCCGGGTCAAGGGGGTGACCCACGTCGTGCAGGTGCCCTCCGGGGTCGCGGTGGTGGCCACCAAGTTCTGGGCCGCGCGCAAGGGCCGGGAGGCGCTACGGGTGACATGGGACGAGAGCCGCGCCGAGAGCCGGGGCAGCGAAGATCTCTTCACGGCCTATCGCGTTCTCGCCAGCCGCCCCGCAATGCCCGCGCGGCGGGATGGCGATGCGGCGGCCGCGCTGGCCGGCGCCGCCAGGGTGATCGAGGCGACCTACGAGTTTCCCTACCTCGCGCATGCCCCCATGGAGCCTCTCGACGCGGTCGTGCGCCTCGGACCCGACGCGTGCGAGGTGTGGGCGGGGTCGCAGGTGCCCACCATCGACCAGCAGGTGGTCGCGCGCGTCGTGGGCCTGCCGCCCGCCAAGGTCGCCATTCACACCTTGCTGGCCGGCGGGAGCTTCGGTCGGCGCGCCACTCCGAACGGCGACGTGGCGGGAGAGGCGGCGTCCATCGTCAAGGCCATTGGCGGCAACAAGCCGGTGAAGCTCGTGTGGACGCGCGAGGACGACCTGCAGGGCGGCCGGTATCGCCCGCTCTACGTGCACCGGCTGCGCGCGGGGCTCGACGCCCAGGGCAACATCGTCGGCTGGGAGCACCGCATCGTCGGCCAGTCGATCCTCAAGGGCAGCCCCTTCGAGGCAAGCATCAAGAACGGCATCGACGGGAGCTCGGTGGAAGGCGCGGCCAACCTGCCCTACGCCGTTCCGAACATCACGGTGGAGCTCAGCACCACCGACGTCGGCGTCCCCGTCCTCTGGTGGCGCTCGGTGGGCAGCACGCACACGGCGTACTCGACGGAGACATTCCTGGACGAGCTGGCCCACGCGGCCGGGCGCGATCCCCTCGAGGTGCGACGCGCGCTCCTCGCCAAGCATCCACGCCATCTCGCCGCGCTCAACCTCGCCGCCGAGAAGGCGGGCTGGGGCCAGCCGCTCCCTGCCGGCCGGGCGCGCGGCATTGCCGTGCACGAATCGTTCAACAGCGTCGTCGCCCAGGTGGCCGAGGTCACCCGCCGTCCGGACGGGCTGCCGAAGATTGAAAAGGTCGTCTGCGCCGTCGATTGCGGCACGGCCATCAATCCAGACGTCATCCGCGCGCAGATGGAGGGCGGAATCGGTTTCGGGCTGGCCGGAGCCATGTGGAGCGAGATCACGCTCGTGCGCGGCCGAGCGCAGGAGCGAAACTTCGACAGCTATCGCCCGCTCCGGATCGCGGACATGCCCGCGGTGGAGGTGCACATCGTGCCGTCCGGCGCCGCGCCGACGGGGGTGGGCGAGCCCGGTGTCCCTCCCATCGCGCCTGCCGTCGCCAACGCGTTCTTCCATCTCTCGGGACAGCGGGTACGGCGCTTGCCCTTCGCGCGGCTCACGCCCGCCGGCACGCGCACGGCATGAGGAAGTGGGCGCTCGGGCTTGGGGTCGCCGTCATCGCCGGCGCGGCGCTGGCGCCGCTGGCCACGCGGGCGCAGACAGCGCCGTCGCCGACCACCCGCGCCCTCCGCTCGCCCGGGGCCTTCGCGAGCATTCGGGATTCCACGGCGCGCTCCGCCGCTCTCTTCGTCGAGGCGGGCAAGGTCTTCCAGCATCCGCGCTGCCTGAACTGCCATCCCGAGGGCGACCGGCCGTCGCAGGGCGCGGGCTATCCTCACCAGCCGCCTGTCCAGCGCGGACCCGATGGCCTCGGGGTCACGGCCATGCGGTGCTCGACGTGCCACCAGACGACGAACTTCGATCCTGGTCATGTCCCCGGCAATCCCAAGTGGCGCCTCGCGCCGGCGTCCATGGCCTGGCAGGGCCGCTCTCTGGCCGACATCTGCGCGCAGGTGAAGGATCCTGCCCGCAATGGCGGTCACAGCCTGGCCGAGATCGTGGAGCACGCGGCGCGCGACCCCCTCGTGGGCTGGGCGTGGAATCCAGGCGCGGACCGCGAACCGGCGCCGGGCACGCAGGCCATGTTCGGCGCGCTCGTCAAGGCGTGGGCGGCATCGGGCGCTGTCTGCCCGGCGCGGTAGGTCGCGACGGCTCTCCGTCCTCCGGTTTGACCTCGCTCGCGCGCTCTGGCACGATCGGCGCGCGGTCGCCGACCGCGCATGCATGCTGACGATGTGAGAGAGGTGACGATGATCCATTTGCCCGCATCCCCCGATCCGCCTACCTCGGCGTGGACGGCTGTCGAGCCCTTGCCCGAGACGTCGCCCCTCGAGGGAGACCGTCGCGCCGACGTGGTGGTGGTGGGGGCAGGCTATACGGGCCTCTCGGCGGCGCTCCACCTCGCGGAGCGCGGCGTGGACGTGGTGGTGCTCGATGCGGCGGAGCCCGGCTGGGGCGGCTCGGGGCGGAACGGCGGCCAGGTCATCCCCGGCCTCAAGCACGAGCCGGACGAGCTCGAGCACAAGTTCGGCCCGGAGACGGGGCGGCGCATGTGGCAGATCTCCGGCGGCGCCGCCGACTTCGTCTTCGAGCTCATCGCGCGCCACAAGATCTCCTGCCATGCCCAGGCCTGCGGCTGGATTGGCGCCGCCCCGCACGAAGCGGCCCTGTCGGGCCTGCGGTCGCGAACCGAGCAGTGGCAGCGGCGTGGCGCGCCCGTCGAGCTGCTGGATCGGCAGAAGATCGCGGAGCTGACGGGGACCACGTGCTATGTGGGCGGCATGCTCGACCGCCGCGCGGGCGCGCTCCAGCCGCTCGCCTATGTGCGTGGCCTCGCGCGGGCGGCCCGGCAGGCGGGCGCGGCCATCCACGGGCGCTCCGCGGCGAGAAAGCTGGACGCCCACGCGGGCGCCTGGCGGGTGGTCACGAGCGCGGGGAGCGTGACGGCGAGCACGGTCATCCTGGCCACCAATGCCTATACGGACGATCTGTGGCCGGGGCTCAAGCGCACCGTGCTGCCCGTGCAGAGCTACCAGGTCGCCACGCGGCCGCTGCCCGAGCAAGTGAGGCGGCGCGTGCTCCCCGCGGGCCACGTCGTGTCGGATCTGCGGCGCATCCTTTTCTACTTCCGTCTCGATCCAGAGGGCCGTCTCCTCATGGGCGGGCGCGGTCCGTTGAACGACAGCGGCGATCCCGCCCTCTTCGCGCGGCTCGAGGCGACGGCGATGCGCTTCTTCCCCCAGGTGGGCGCGCCGGAGTGGGAGCACCGCTGGAGTGGGCGGGTGGCGCTCACCGCCGATCACCTGCCGCATCTGCACGAGCCGCGGCCGGGCGTGTTGATCGGGCTCGGCTACAACGGACGCGGCGTGGCCATGGCCACGGTCATGGGCAAGCTGCTCGCCGACCGCGCCCTCGGCGCCTCGCCGGCCGACGTGGGCTGGCCGGTGACGCCCATCACGCCCGTGCCGCTCCACGCCTGGCGTCTGCCGGCCATGGCGCTGGTGGTCCACTGGAAGCGCTTCCAGGACTGGCTCGACGGCCGCCGGTAGCCTTGACACCTTTGAAGGCTGCGTGATAGAGAAGCGGGACGTCCCACCGACGATCCCGACGACGCGACCGGAGGCACGACGGTTCAGCGCGCCGGGCACCCCCCGAGCGCAGGAGGGTACACCAATGATCGAGCGCACGGATCGGGGCAAGGCCGCCGGTATCACAGCGTCGCGCGCGAGCACGCGAACCAGGATCTCCCGCCGGACATTTCTCGCGGGCACGGCCGGCGTGGCGGTTGCGGCCACGGGCCCATTCGTCTGGATCCCCCGGGCGGGCGCGGCGGGCAAGGTCGTCATCCGCACGATCGGCGGGTCGTACGAGGAAGCCAACGTGAAGGCGATCTTCGAGCCGTTCACGAAGGCCACGGGCATCGAGATCGTCAAGGTCCCCGCCACCCTCGGAAAGCTCCTCGCGATGTTCGAGTCCGGCAACATCGAGCTGGACATCGTGGACGCGGGCGAGCTCGGCGTGCTCTCGCTGAGCCAGAAGGGCGCCCTGGAGAAGATCAACTACAAGAGCTGGAAGCTGACCAATCCCGACGACTTCGACCCCGTCACCCGGCGCGATGACATGATCGCCAACATCTACTTCTCGTCGGTGCTCGGCTACAACTCCCAGACCTTTCCCACGGGCAAGCAGCCGCGGAGCTGGGCGGAGTTCTGGGACCTCAAGAAGTTCGCCGGCCCCCGGATGCTCGCCGACATCGCCTCCGGTGCCGTGGATCTCGAGTTCGCGCTGCTCGCCGATGGCGTCCCGCGCGACAAGATCTACCCGATCGACGTGAACCGCGCCTTCAAGGCGCTCGATCGTGTCCGCCCGTCCATTCGAAAGTTCTGGGACACCGGCGCGCTGTCGGCGCAGATGCTGGCCGACAAGGAAGTGGTGCTGGGGAGCATCTGGAACGGACGGCTGCAATCGGTGGCGGACAAAGGAGCGCCCCTCGCCATCGAGTGGAACGAGGCCATGCTCCAGACGCAATTCTGGTCCATTCTCAAGGGCGCGAAGAATCTCGAGAATGCCCAGCGCTTCATCGAGTTCGCCTGCCAGCCCGAGATCCAGGCGAGCCACGCCAAGAACATCCCGTACGGCCCCACCAATCGGCAGGCCTTCAAGAGCATTCCCGCCGACGTCTCGGCCCGGCTGCCGTCGAACCCGGAGCACAAGGCCAAGGCCTTCCTGCAGAACGGCAAGTGGTGGGCGGACAACCGCGCCATGGTCAGCGAGCGCTGGTCGCAGTGGCTGCTCCAGAAGGGGTAGGAGGCGGAGCCGAGGTCCGACTCCACGAGCTGACCAAGACCTTCGGGTCAGTGGTCGCGGTGCGCGACGTCTCCGTCACCGTCGCGCCCGGCTCCTTCTTCACCCTCCTGGGCCCCAGCGGCTCCGGCAAGACCACCACCCTCATGATGGTGGCAGGCTTCGCCTATCCCACGCGTGGGGAGATCTTCGTGGACGGCGTGGCCATGGCGGGGCGACCCCCCCAGAAGCGCGAGCTCGGCATGGTCTTCCAGAGCTACGCGGTGTTCCCGCACCTGACCGTCGCCCAGAACATCGCCTTCCCGCTGCAGATCCGCAGGACGCCGCGCGCGGAGATCCGGCGTGCGGTGGGGGAGGCGCTCGAGCTGGTCCGGCTCCAGGGCTACGAGGGCCGGCTCCCCCGCCAGCTCTCGGGCGGCGAGCAGCAGCGGGTGGCCCTGGCCCGCGCCCTCGTGTTCCGGCCCCGCGTGCTCTTGATGGACGAGCCCCTCGGCGCGCTGGACAAGAAGCTGCGCGCCCACATGCAGCTCGAGCTGAAGCATATCCAGCAGCACCTGCACGTCACCGTCCTCTACGTCACCCACGATCAGGAAGAGGCCTTGACGATGTCCGACCGCGTCGCGGTCATGCGGGGCGGGCGGATCGAGCAGGTGGGAAGCCCGTCCGAGCTGTACGACGCGCCGGGGAGCAGCTTCGTCGCCGACTTCCTCGGCGAGTCGAACTTTCTCGACGGCATCGCCGTCTCCGCGGAGGGAGGCGGACGCTGGCGCTGCCGCGCGGCGGGCGGGCTCGAGTTCCTCGGCGTCGCCGCGGCGCCGCTTCAGGCGGGGCAATCCATCACCGCGGCCGTCCGGCCCGAGAAGGTGGTGCCGGCCGAGGAGGCGGGTGAGGCGGCGCCGGGCAAGAGCGTCAACGCGTGCAAGGGCGTCGTGGAAGAAGCCATCTACGTGGGAGATGCCACGCGGTACCGGGTGGGCCTCGGGCCCGACGGCGCCCTCACGATCAAGGTGACGAATCGTCTGGCCACCCGACCGCTCTCGGCGGGCGCCATGGTCGCCCTCGTCTGGTCGCCGGACGAGACGCGCCTCTTTCCTCGCGCGGAGCCATGAGCGCGGCGCCGGACGGCTCGGTCTCGGCCGGCGTGATGCCGGCGCCGGAACCTTCCCTGGCGTCAGCGGAGCGGCGGGAATCGTGGCGCCATTTCCTGGCGCTTCTTCCCGCTCTCCTGCTCCTGGCCGCCCTGTTCGTCTACCCCCTCCTCGGCATCGTCAATCGCAGCGTGTACAAGGCCGGCTACACGCTCGAGTCCTACCGCCAGATCTTCCGGGTCCCCGTCTATCTCCACGTTCTCGGAGGGACATTCAAGATCTCGGCGCTCGTCACCCTCGTGTGTCTCGCCCTCGGTTACCCGCTCGCCTATGTGCTGGCGACGTGCCGACCGCGAACGGCCCGGCTGCTCATGATCATCGTGGTGCTGCCGTTCTTCACCAGCATCATCGTGCGGACCTATGCCTGGATGGTCCTCCTGGGGCGGAACGGCATCGTGAACCAGTACCTGACGGCGCTCGGCCTGACCGACAAGCCCCTGGGCCTCCTCTACAATCAGGGCGGGGTACTGATCGGCATGGCCTACGTGCTGCTCCCGTACATGGTGCTGACGATCTACAGCGTCATGCTCGGCATCGACCCCAGCCTGATCCGGGCCGCCCACAGCCTGGGCGCGAGCCGCCTCCAGGCCTTCCGGCGTGTGTTCCTGCCCCTCTCGCTCCCCGGCATCGCGGGCGGCACCCTCCTCGTGTTCATCCTGAGCCTCGGCTTCTTCATCACGCCGGCCTTGATGGGGGGACCGGGCGACGTGATGATCGCGATGCTGATCGAGCGCGAGGTCGAGATCACGCTCAACTGGTCGTTCGCCTCGGCGCTGGCCGTCGTCCTCCTCGCGCTGACGCTGGTGGGCTTCCTCGGCTACAACCGCATCGTCCGGCTCGAGCGGATCTTCGAAGGGCGGGCGTGACGTGATATCCGACGAGGGGCAGCGGCGCGGCCCCGGGAGCGCGGCGGTCATGGCGCTGGCCGGCGCCGTGCTGCTCTTCCTCATCGCGCCGGTGGTGATCATCATCATCGTGTCGTTCAGCGGCGCCGACTATCTCAAGTTCCCGCCTCCCTTCCTGTCCCTGCGCTGGTACGAGCGCTTCTTCGGCGTGCCGAGCTGGCGGCAGTCCATCATCGTCAGCACACAGGTCGCCGGCCTGACCATGGTCCTGGCCACCGTCCTCGGGCTCCTGGCCTCGCTCGCGCTCGTGCGCGGCCGGTTTCGCGGGAAGGGGGCGATCTACGCGTTCCTCCTGTCTCCCATGATCGTGCCCACCATCATCACGGCCATCGGGCTCTACTTCTTCTTCGTCCGGCTCAAGGCCACGGGCAGCATCGTGGCCATGGCCCTCGGCCACACCGTCCTGGCCTTGCCCGTGGTCGTGATCATCATGGCCGCCACCCTCCAGGGCTTCGACATCCGCTTCGAGCAGGCGGCCCTCAGCCTGGGGGCGAGCCGCTTCACCGCGCTCCGGCGGATCACCCTTCCCCTGATCTTTCCCGGGCTGCTGTCGGCGGCGCTCTTCGCGTTCCTGACCTCGTTCGACGAGCTGCTCATCCCGCTCTTCCTGTCCGGCGTGGAGGTCCAGACCCTCACCGTGCGCGTCTGGAACAGTCTGGTGCTCGAGGTCGATCCGACCATCGCGGCCGTCAGCTCGTTTCTCATCGGCGTCACCACCGCCGTCCTCGGCGTCAGCGCGCTGCTTCGCGGCCGCCGCGAGGCCGCCCGTGCCTGACATCCACGGCTGATCGGAGAGTCCATGGCCCTGCACTTCTCGACGCAAGAGCTGGCGGCCCGGCGGCGGCGGGCCTGCCGGGCCATGGCCGCGCGCGGTCTGGACGGCCTGCTCATCTTCCGGCAGGAGAGCATGTACTACCTGACCGGCTACGACACGAGCGGCTACAGCATGTTCCAGGGCATGTACCTGGGCGCGGACGGAGCGCTCGCGCTCTGTACGCGCTCCGCCGACCTTCGCCAGGCGCGGATCACTTCGGTCATCCGGGACATCCGCATCTGGCGCGATCGTCAGGGCGCCAATCCTGCCGAGGACCTGCGCGACATGCTGGCGAGCTATCGCTGCCGCGGGAAGCGTCTCGGGATCGAGTACCACGCCTATGGCCTCACGGCCCAGCGCGGGCTGATGGTCGACGCCGCCCTGAACGGTTTCTGCCGCACGGAAGACGCGAGTGACCTCGTGCGTCTGCTCCGCCTGGTCAAGAGCCCGGCCGAGCTGCGCTACGTGCGGCGGGCGGGCAAGCTTGCCGACGAGGCCCTCGCGGTGGCGAATCGCATGACCGTCCCCGGCGCGCCCGTGGGCGGGATCTATGCCGGGATGCTGGGCCCGATCGTGGTCGGCGACGGCGACCCGTCGGCCAGCCGATGGCCCATGGGCAGCGGCAGGGAAGCTCTCCTCGTCCGGTATCACACGGGCCACGGCAAGGTCAGGCCGCGAGATCAGGTCACCTTCGAGTTCGCGGCGTCCTACCGTCATTACCACGCGGCCCTCATGCACGTGGTGCTGACGGGCCGGGTGGACCGGCGCCACGAGGCAATGTTCAGGGCGTGTCGCGATGCGCTGAAGGAATGCGAGGCGGTGCTGCGGCCGGGACGGACGGTCGGCGATATCTACGATGCCCACGCCCGCGTCCTCACGCGGGCGGGCTACAAGGGGCATTTCCTGAACGCCTGCGGCTACACGATGGGCGCGACCTATCCGCCCACGTGGATGGACGAGCCGATGATCTACGCGGACAATTCCCAGGTGCTCGCGCCCGGCATGGTCTTCTTCATCCACATGATCCTGCTCAACAGCAAGACCGGCCTCAGCATGTGCCTGGGCGAGACCTCGATCGTCACCCGGCGCGGGGCCGAGCCGGTGACCCACGCGCCCAGGGCCCTCGTGACGAACTGACGGCGCCCGACGCAGCGCATGACGCGCCGCACGCTCTTGGCTATCACCTTCTGAATCGACCACTACCCTGGAAGAGAGTAGCGAGGGATAGATGCCGAACCCTTGAGATCGCGAGGAGTCGCCTTCCGTGACACACGGAACTCGCCGCCGCTGGCTCTGGCTGACCGGACTGCTCGCCCTCCTCGTCGTTCTGACCTACGCCGCCGCTCGATTCGCCGACGAGCCGTTGCGCCGGTACATGGAGCACAAGGTCAATGAGCGGCTGACCGGCTATACCGTCCGGATCCCCGCCCTTCACGTGCACCCGTGGACCGTCTCGCTCGACTTGAGGAACGCGACGATCTTCCAGGACGCCAATCCCGACCCGCCCGTGGCCGCCATCGGACGGCTGACGGTGAGCGTGGACTGGCGGGCCCTCGTGCACCGGCGGATCGTGGCCGACATCACGTTCGATCGCCCGACCGTCTACGTGGATCTCCGACAGGTCCGCGCCGAGGCAAAGAGCGATGTGCCGCTGCAGGAGAAGGGATGGCAGGAGGCGCTGGAGGCGCTGGCCTTCGATCTCAAGATCAACCGCCTGCGCGTTCGCGATGGCGACGTCACCTACGTGGATCGCGGCCCCTTCAAGCCCCTGCACCTCAGCGCGCTTCAGCTCAGCGCCGAGAACATCCGCAACATCCGCTCGCCGGAGCGCGTCTACCCGTCCGAGCTTCATCTTGCCGCCACGGTGTTCGAAGGGGGGCGCCTGTGGGTCGACGGATACGCGGACTTCCTCGCGGAGCCCCACGTCGGGGTCGAGGCCGCGGTCAAGCTGGAACAGATCCAGCTCGACTACTTCAAGCCCATCACCAACCGATACAACGTCGGTGTTCGCAAGGGCCACCTTTCCCTCGCGGGCAGCTTCGAGTACGCGCCGAAGATCACGCGTCTCCTGCTCGAGCGCGTACTCGTCCAGGGCGTGGAGATCGAGTACATCCATTCCGCGCGCACGGCAGCCGTCGAAAGGGCTCGCGCGCGCGAGACGGCCCAGGCCGCCAAGCAGGTCGCGAACAGGCCGAGCGTCGAGCTCGCCATCGAGCGGCTCGACATCGTCAAGAGCTCCTTCGGATTCGTGAACCAGGCGGCCCGCCCCTCGTACCGGATCGTCCTCACGGACACGGACGTCTCTCTCGAGCATCTGGGCAACCAGCGGAGCCAGGGGCCGGCCGTCGCCCGCATCAGAGGCCGGCTCATGGGCAGCGGGGAGACGCACATCACGGCCACCGTACAACCCCAGACGGGCAGCGCCGACATCGATCTCACGGCGCAGATCGAGCGCGTCGACCTGGCCAGCATGAAGGATCTTGTGCGGGCCCACGGCGGACTCGATGTCGTGGGCGGAGAGCTCTCCGTGTATTCGGAGCTGCGCACGAAGGATGGCGCCCTGTCGGGTTACGTCAAGCCGCTCTTTCGCGACGTCAAGATAGGCGGGGACGGGGACTCCGGCCAGGAGAAGTCGCTCCGGCGCCGGCTCTACGAGGGCCTCGTGAACGTCGCTGGGAAGATCTTGAGAAATCGCCCACGCGGGGAAGTGGCCACCGTGGTCACGCTGGGCGGCCGCGTCGATGGGCCAGAGTTCAGCCGCTGGCAGGTCGTGGGACGCTTCCTGCAGAATGCCTTCATCAAAGCCATTCTGCCGGGGTACGAGGAGCCGAAGCGTCCGGAGGAGCCGAAGCGTTCGAAGGGCGAGCCGAGGACCCTCCGTCGCGATCAACCCCCGCCCGAGGCCGCCCCGCCGATGAGCAGGGAAGGCCCCTGAGGATCCTCGCCTAGTCGATCAGCTCGTACAGGCGCTCGTCGTAGAGGCTGCCGCTCATCGGGCCCAGAGCTTCGCGGAACTTCTTCACGTGCGGGGCCACGATGTGGCCGTCGAAAGCCTTGCGATCCGCCCAGGCCTCGACGATGGTCATGTGGTTGGCCCGATTGGCCTGGGTGAGCGCGTCGAAGCGGAGGCTGCCCGCGTCCTTGCGGCTGGCCTCGGCGAGCTCCTTCACGATGCCGGTGCCTTGATCCTTGAAGGTGGGAATGACGTCGACGTGGGTCAGGACGTAGACCGCCCGTCCGGGGCCCGCCCTGTCGGCGCCGATGGAGAGCGCGACGTGCAGGCGCTCGTCGTAGGCGGCGCTGAGGAGGCGCTGCAGCTTCTCGCGGAATTCTCTCGCGTGCGACGACCGCGCGTGCGCTTCCTGGGCCGCTCCGCTCTTCCACGCCTCCACGATCGCGAAGTGATTCGGCCGTTCGCTCCGGTGGAGCGCGTCCACGCGCACGCTGCCTTCCTCCTTCCGGCTCGCGTCACGGAAGGCCTTGAGAAGCGCACGGGCTTCCGTGAACATCGCGGGAGCGACCTCGAAGTAGGTCACGACGTACATTGGTGTGGGCTCCTGGGCGAGCGTTGGATGCTCGACCGCGATCGAGAGCGCGGCCGACACAGCGGATGCGAGCAGCAGGGAGCGAGTGAGCCTGACCATGTTCGGGTCCTCCGGGATGCCATGGATGCGATATAGTCACCCACGCCGATGTCTGGCATCAAGGAGAACCTGCGATGAAATTCGGACTCCATTCCGTCAACCTGCACAGCTGTGGGTACCCCGACGCCGCCGCGCGCTTCGGCCGGGCCGCCGAGGCCGCCGGCTTCGAGTCGCTCTGGGTCGCCGACCACGTGGTGCTTCCGGATCCGCCCGTGCCCGGACGTCCCATGGCCCCCGACATGCGGCTGCTCGAGCCCATCGTGGCCTTGACCTTCCTCGCCGCCCACACCTCGCGCATCCTGCTCGCCACGGGCGTCATCATCCTGCCCCAGCGCCAGGCCGTGGTGCTCGCCAAGCAGCTCGCGTCCCTGGACGTGCTCTCGAATGGCCGGCTCATCTTCGGGTTGGGCGTCGGCTGGTGCGAGCCGGAGATGCGCTCGGTGGGCGTGTCGTTCCCCGAGCGTGGGCGCATCGCCGACGACTACCTCGCGGCCATGCGCGCGTTGTGGAGCAAGGCAAAGCCGGCGCATCAGGGCCCCTACGTCTCCTTCGACGGGGTCCAGGCCATGCCGCGACCTGTGCAGTCGCCGATCCCGATCGTCGTGGGCGGACGGACTCCGCCCGCCTATCGCCGCGCGGTGACGCAGGGACACGGCTGGTATGGATTCGGGCTCGACGTGGAGGAGACGCGCAAGAGCGTGGGCGCGCTGCGCGAGGCGGGCAAGAAGTCTCCACGCCCGGCGGAGCTGGGCACGCTGGAGATCAGCGTGACGCCGCCCGGCTTCGATGTTCCCGATCGGGCGGCGCTGGACGCCTATGCCGCCGTCGGAGTGGACCGGCTGATTCTGAGGCCGCGCCCCGACATGGACGTCACGGCCCTCGAGCGCTTCGCCGCCGAGACCGGGCACACGCTCGGCCTCAAGACCTGACCCCCGCTAGAGGCGGGCGGGGTCGAAAGGGCGGAGATCCACCGTGGCGGCGACGCCCTGGGTGATCAGCTCGGCCAGGGCGAGACCGGTGGCGGGCGCGTTGAGCATGCCCCAGGGGCCGTGGCCGGTGGCCACGTAGGCGCCGGTGACTCGAGGAACGCGCCCGATCAGCGGGAGGCCGTCGTCAGTCACGGGACGATAGCAGGCCTGCCGCTTCAGGATCTGCGCGGTGGCCAGGGCGGTGGACACGCGTCCGGCCGCGCGCGCGAGGATCGCGCACGAGGCGTCGTTGACCTCGACGGCCTCCGGAGAGTCGGGCAGCGGCGCCGGATCGGCCATGCCGCAGATGTAGACCTCTCCGTCGGGACGGGGGAAGATCTCGGGCTCGAGTGCGCGGCCGTCGGCCGTGCGGTAGTCGACGAAGAGCGCGTGGGCGGGCAGCTCGGGCGCGGCGAGCGTCACGCTGTAGCCCTTCAGCCCGCGCACCGTGGGGATCCGGAGGTTCCGTGCCACGCGACTCGTCCACGGGCCCATGGCCAGCACGACGGCGTCGGCCTCGACGATCTCGCCGTTGACCCTGACGCCTCGCACCGCGCCGTCGCGCTGCACGATCTCTTCGACGACGCCGATGCGCAGCGTGCTGCCCTGGGCCTTCGCGGCGTCGATCAGGGCCGCGGTGAAGCGCGCGGGATGGACCTGGGCGGTGGTCTCGGGGGAGCCGAGGGCGGCGGTGACCACTCCGGCGCCGTCGAGCCAGGAGGGGGCGGCCACGCGATGACCGCCCGCGATGGCGCCACGCTCCCGCGCGGCCAGCATGAAGGTGTCCATGCGGCGATAGCCGTAGTCGGTCCCGAGCTGGTGGGCCAGCTCGGCGTGCAGCGCGAAGCTGGCGCGAGCCAGCGGGCCGAGCTCCGAGCCGTCGCACCAGTCGAGGGCGAGGAACCCACCGGACTTGCCCGATGCGGCGCACGCCACGCCGCTTCGCTCGACCACGGTGACGACCACGCCGCGACAAGCCAGGAAATACGAGACGGCGGCGCCCATGACCCCGGCGCCACACACCACGACGTGGCGCGGGGCTACAGGCGCCAGTCGGGATACCAGATCGAGTCGGCGCCCACGCCTTCGCGCGCCACCGTCACGTCGATCAGGTACGGCCGGTTGTCGCGCGTGATCTTCTCCATGCCGCGGCGGAGCGCGGGCTCCAGCTCCTTCGGCGTGGTGACGGCCTCGCCGTCCACGCCCTGAGAGCGGGCGAGGCCGACGTAGTCGGTGGCAGGGGCGCTGAGATAGA
>WNGL01001382.1_pt1 | contig 34278 bp, 35 predicted proteins | sample 5400591 | NCBI WGS metagenome assembly WNGL01 (sample SAMN13153377, study PRJNA577476) | soil metagenome | isolation source: 80 cm soil or saprolite under Garry oak tree replicate 1 | place: USA:California | collected 2016-06-15
CAGCGCGCCGATCATGGCGCGGATCTCGCACCTGGCGAGGTGGGCGCCCAGGCAGTAGTGCGGCCCGGGCCCGCCGTAACCGACATGCGCGTTGGGCGTGCGGCACAGGTCGAACCGGTACGGCTCGGCGAAGCCCCGTTCGTCGCGGTTGGCCGACGGATAGAACAGCAGCACCTTTTCCCCCTCGGAGAGCGGCTGTCCGCCGAGGACATAGTCACTCTTCAGGGTGCGGCGAAAGGCGATGACCGGGGCGGACCAGCGCACGATCTCCTCCACCGCCGTCCCGGCCCGGCCAGCGAAATCCTGCTGCCAGTCCCGCCGCTGCTCCCGGTGGCGGTCGAGCATGAGGACACCGTGGGTGATCGCCTGCCTGCTGGTCTCGGCCCCGGCGACGACCAGCAAGATGAACCACTGCGCGAGCTCTTCCTCGCTCAGTTGGCGGCCAGCCACCTCGGCCCGCACCAGGCGGCTTGTGAGGTCGTCACCGGGACGGGATCGCTTGGACTCGCTCAGCTCCTTCATGTACCCGGCCATCTCCTCCACGGCTTGGATCACCGCGAGCGCGCCGAGTTCTGGCTCCTCGAGGACGCCGGGCACGAACTCGGGATCATCACGGCCGTAGGCAATCAGCGCCCGGTCGCGGACCCACTTCCAATCCGATCGCGGCACGCCGAGCAACTGGCAGACCAGCCCGACGGGCAGCGGGGTGGCGATCTGCGTGGCCAGGTCGCATTCCCCGTCCTCGATCACGGTGTCGACAACCTCGTGGGCGAGCGTCACAACCTGGCTGGCCAGCTCGCGCACAGCGCCCGGGCTGAACGCCCTGGCCACGATCTTGCGCATGTCCGCGTGCCCGGGGTTGTCCATGTCGATCATGGAACGCAAGTAAGAGAACGGCGGGCCGCCGGCCGGGAGGTCGGGGAGGACCGATCCGTCGGCGGATGAGAATACCGCCGGATTCCTGCTCGCCTCAACGACGTCGTCGAACCTGGTGAGTGCCCAGTAGCCCGGGCCTTGGGGCAGGAAGGGCCACGGCGGCTCGTCGAAGAAGGCCACCGGCCGCTGGTCCCGCAGCACCCGGAACGCGGCGTCCCTTTCCTCGAACGGCCGTCCCCAGAACCCGGAGTCCGACAGGTTGATCTGGTCGGCAGTCAGGTCCGCACTCATGACTCGGCCGCCCCCGCCTCCTGGCCCGCGAGCCGCGACGGCGGGCCGGCTGACACCGAGGCGGTGCCGCTGGCCTCGGCCAGCCTGGCCCGCTGCTGCCTGGCCCAGTCGCCAAACCGGTGCCAGCTGATGCCTGGGAAACGGCCGTGCAGCGCGCTGGTGTCCACCGGCGATGGGTTGTGTTCGAGCCACGAAAACAGCGCCGCGAGCCCCGCTGGGACGTCGGCGCCGGGGTGCCTCGGGGTGAACTCGCGGCCGAGCAGGCCCGAGAGCTCCGCCGCGGCCGCCTCGGCCGTGGGGGCGTCCGACGCGACCTCAATGCGCTCGCCCGCGAGAAGGTCCGGGCGCTCGATCGCCAGGACCGCCAGCGCGAGGATGTCCTGGGTGGCCACTTGCTGCAGGGGCAGCGTCGGCGGCACCGGGCTGGGCAAGACACCGGCCCGCAGCGCGGCCAGGTTCCAGGGGTTGAACAGGTTCTCCATGAGGTAGACCGGCGCGATCACGGTGGCGGGCAGCCGCAGTTCGCTGATCCGCCGCTCGACGGCCCATTTCGCCTCGAACAGCGGCAGCCCCGTGCGGGAGTCCGCCCCGGCCCCGGAGACGAAGATCAGTTGGGGAGCACCAGCGGTGACGAGCGCGTCCGCCAGGTTCTGCCCATGCCGCTGCTCACCGCCCGGCCCCGCCTTATGGGCGGTGCCGCTGGCGAACACGGCATCCACTCCCCGAGCCGCGGCCGCCAGGCTGCCGGGGTCCTCGAAGTCAGCGCGGACGAGGTCGGCCCCGAGTGCCGCAAGCCGGGCCGTGGCCGGGTGGGCCAGGTCCCTGGTGGCCGCGCGCACTGCGTGCCCGCGTGCCAGGAGCAGGTCGATGATCCCGCCGAACCGCCCGGTCGCCCCGGTGACCAGGACTCGCCTGGCGCCGGCTCCCGCTATCCTGTGGTAATCGTCAGGGAAGCTCATAAGGAAAACTTATCAGTTATGCGAACGACTTTGGCAAGCCCGCAGATCGCGCCGCTGATCATGCGGCTACACGCGGCCCTGGCCGAAGTGCTGCATGAACGACTGCCCGAGGCAGGCTTCTCCGACATCAGGCCCCCCCACTGCCAGGTGCTGCGCGGAATCGAGCCTGATGGCAGCCGACTCACCGACCTGGCCGCCACCGCCCGGATGACCAAGCAGTCCATGGGCGCGCTCGTCGATCACCTTGAGGAGGCGGGCTATGTCGAGCGGGTCCACGACCGTTTCGACGGGCGTGTCAAGGCGATCCGCCTGACGCGACGGGGGCGGCAGGCGGCCGAGGCGATCGCCGCCATCGGGGCACAGACCGAAGCCGCATGGGCAGACAAGATCGGCCGTCGGCGCCTAGAACAGCTACGTGAGGCGCTGGCCGCGATCACGCTTGACCTTTAGCTGGCGACGCCGATGACCTGGCCGATGGTCTCGGGCCTGCCGAGGATGGCGAGCATGAGGTGGGCGACGTCGGCGCGCGGGACCGAAAAACCGCCGCGCACGTTCTGCCCGGTCGCTGTCCGGTAGTGCCCGGTGAGCGGTTTGTTGGTCAGCTTCGGCGGCCTGATGACCGTCCAGTCCAGGTCGCTGTCGCGGAGCAGGTCCTCCATGGTCGCCAGGTCGGCGTAGACCTTGCCGAAGGCGGCCCGGGCGAACCGGGCGCCGAGGTGGCGCATGAAGAACCCGTCACCCGGGTCGTGCTTGGGCGGCGTCGGGCGGCCGGGAGAGGGCACGGTGCCGACCGGGGCGGCGCTGATCACGGCGAGGCGCTTGACCCCGGCCGCGTGCATCGCCGCGGCAACCGCCCGGGTGCCGCGGGTGGCGATGTCGGCGCCGGAGTTCGAGGCCGGGCCGAGGCCGGAGACCACCGCGTCGGTTCCGGCGATCGCGGCTTCCAGCACGGCGGGCTCCGGGTCGGCCAGGTCGGCCGTGACGATCCGGGCTTCGCGCAGCGCTGCGGGGAGCTTTGCGGGATTGCGGACCACGGCCGTGACGTCGTGCCCGGCGCCCAGGGCCTGGCGCAGCAACTGCTGGCCGACCCCGCCGGTTGCCGCGATGATCGCGAGTTTCATCTGGTGCCTCCACGTTTAGGTGAGTTGTTCGGTCATGGACTGTTTCGGCGCCGGCCAGGCTGGCTTCGCCTCAGCCGCGCCGGGTGCCTGCGGCCATGATGATTCCGAAGTCTGCTAGCCATCCTATTTTCTAGGAAGACTAGAAGTCAATAAACCTAGAGGATTCGCTTACCGCAACCGAGCTGCCACGCCAGATCGGCGGCTCGGGTGTGCGTCCTAGGCCTGGTGGCTACGCGGTGTAAGCAGGCCTGGTTGCGGTGACCACGGTGAGGGCCCAGGCATGAAGCCGGCAGCCACCTGCGCTGATCGTGAGCGGCGTCCGGGATGAGTGAGGCGGCTGGCGGCGTAGAGGACCTCGCGGGCGGGGGCAACCGGGCTGGCCTGCCCCGGTGGGGTTACAGTGAGTACACGCAGTCATATGGGCAGCTTGCCTTGGGGGGTGGCAGCGATGGCGGGAATGATCCGCAAGAGCCTGGACGCGCCGGAGGAGACCCGGCCGTTCGAGGGCGGCATGGGCAAACTCGAGCTCGTCAACATCGAGGCGGGGCCGGTCGGCCGGGCGACCTTCCAGCCCGGCTGGCAATGGTCAAAGCACGTCAAGCCGATCGCGCAGACCGACAGCTGTCAGGCAGCGCACATGGGCTACTTCATCTCGGGCCGGATGAAGGTGGTCATGGACGACGGGCAGGAGATGGAGTTCGGGCCCGGCGACTTCTCTGTGATCCCTCCCGGGCACGACGCGTGGATCGTCAGTGACGATCCGTGCGTGGTGATCGACTGGCAGGGCTTCGCGGACTACGCCAGGCGCTGACCGAGCCCGCGGCTCCAAGTTCTTAACTGTTACGGCCCCGATCGGGCCGAAACTGTGCCCGCGGCTGCCTTCTCCGTGGGATGTGCCCGGGATCTGCCCTGCGTGGATGAGACGGTCGGCGACCAGCCTGTGAGCCTCGCGGCTCACGATGGCCCGGTGCCGAGGGCATCCGCGCCCGGGCTTTGTGAATCCACGCCGTGGGTGGACGCAGCGCCACCGCGGCAGGTGTTCACGGCCGTGGCGGACGTCACACCCAGCCGGTGAACGCGGCGGGCACCGCAGCACGTACTGCCTGCCGTGAGACAGCACATTTAGCTGGCCGGCTCGCGGTTGCCGTTTCGCCGGGATCGCGCCCGCCGGGGCCGCCGGGCGCGAGCTCGGCGGGCGGGCCCGGGTCGAACACGGTGATCCGGTAGCGAACCGGCCTTCCAGATAGGAGAAGCAGATGAACCCACGCATGCGTCTGGCCGCCAGCGCGGCAGTGACGGCCACGATCGCCGGCCTGCTCGGTGCATCCGCCGCCCCGGCCGGTGCCGCGACCGGCGCGACGGCGCAGCTGCGGGACGGAATCCTGACCGTCACCGGGACCGCAGCCCGAGACGTCCTTGGGATCTCCATGGGCCACCGTCAGGTGGCTGTCGACTTCGGTTTCGACGGCACCGTCGATGCCCGGTTCCTGATGTCCGGGGTCCGGCGGCTGAGCGTCCAGCTCGGCGACGGCAACGACGGCCTCAGCGTCATCGGCGCCGGCGTCGGCGACGTCCCCATCACGATCAGCGGCGGCCTCGGCAACGACGCGGCCGGGGTAGTCGGTACCGAAGACCCTCTCCTCGCCCGCAACGCGCCGGTCGCCATCTTCGGCGGCGGCGGCGATGACAACCTCTCCGCGTCCGTGCCGGGCTTGGCCCCGGTCTCGATCGCGGCCGGCGCCGGCGACGACGTCGTCTCCGGCGGCGACCTCAGCATCGGCCCGGAAAGGATCTCGCTCGGCGGCGGCAACGACAAATTCGTGAGCACGCTCGACGTCTTCGTCTCCCCCTTCACGGCGCGAAACGACGTCGTCGACGGCGGCACCGGAAAGGACACGCTGGAGTTGCGCGGCACGTTCGAGTCCGAGTCCCTCAGCCTGTCCGCCGAGGCGGGCCACCTGATCGCCCTGCACGACGCCCGGGACCGGACCGACAGCGTCCACGTCGAGAACGTGACCTGGTTCGGCTTCGGCGGCAACGACGAGAGCGGCTTCGGGGACGACATCACGGTGAACGACCTGTCCGGGACCGGCGTCGTCAACTTCACGCCGGACTTCAGCTCGCCGTCCGATGCCACAGCGCCGAACAACAGCGCGGACCAGCTCAGGGTGGTGGCAACGCCGGGCGATGACCACATCACGGTAAACGGTTCCGGCGCGAGCATCATCGTGTCTGGGCTCACGCCGGCGATCACCCCGGTCCTGCTGGACGCCAACGACGTGCTGCGGATCGACACCTTGGCCGGCAACGACACCGTGGACACCTCTGGCCTGCCGCCTGGCCTGGTCCAGCTCCAGGTGTTCTGACCGGCGGACGGCCGGGCGGCTGCCCCGCCGCCCGGCGTTCCGGGCGGAACAGGGGCGCCCCTGGGGCCGGGCCCCTTGGTGATCTTGGCCCGGTGCCTGACCGTGGCGAAGGTCAGCTCGGTGGGGCCGGGCCTTCCACAAACGCGGTGGCGTGATCGGCGGCCCACTGGCGAAACGATCGCGGCGCCGATCCGAGGATGCCGGACACGGTCGAGGTGATGAACGCCGGCCGTCCCATCGTGGCGCCCCACGCGGCGAGCAGCATGTCCACGACCGGGCGCGGCCAGCTTCCCTGCGTCTCGCTCCGGAACTCCTCCGGCGACAGCTCCTGGAATGTGATCCGGCGCCCCAAGACGTCACCGATGATGCGCACCTGCTCTGCCTGGCTCAGTGACTGGGGGCCGGTGAGGACGTAGTCGCCGCCAGCATGTCCGTCCTGATACAGGGTCCGCGCCGCGACGGCTGCCACGTCGCGGTCATCGACGGGTGCCGTCTCGGCAGCGCCGTAAGGCCACCGGACGGCACCGCCGGCGCGAATCGCGGGCGCCCACCAGGACAACGCGTTCGACGCGAACATCCCCGGCCGGATGATCGTCGACTCGAGCCCGGCGGCCGCGATGAGCCGCTCAATATCGGCGTGGAGCACCGCCATGGGATTGGGTTGCCGGAAGAAAGGGTGCGGGGTCTGGTGCGGTGATGAGAGAAAGACGACACGCCGCGCGCAGGCTGCCAGACGCTCGACAACTGCCGGGGCAGTCGCCGGCGGGGCGGTCCAGACGAGGAAGACGGCACCGACACCGCGCAGTCCCGCGTCCAGCGATTCGGGCACGGTGAGGTCGCCGGTGACGACTTCGACGCCCGCTGGCAGCGCCGCCGCCCCGGAGCGACGTGTGAGGGCGCGGACCGGCACGCCCGCGTCCATCAGCAGGCCGACGACGGCGCGCCCAACCCGGCCGGTCGCTCCGGTGACGAGCACCGGAGGCACTCCCGCCGGTGTCACGAGGACCCCGGCGTCGTCCGCGGCAGGCACACGGAGTGAATCATGCCATCTTCCTGGGAGCGGATAAAGATCATTACATGGTGTTGCCGACGGGCTGGTTCGAGCGGCCGCGGTCGCCCCCGCAGGGCCGTCTCAGCCGCTCTCGCGGCCGCAGGCACCGGCCGCGTGGCCCGTGTGACTCATGTGCTTTGTGCGATCAATAACCTTGTCATGATGCTTTTATTCACCAGAGATTACCTTGAAGCTCATTATTGCTTAAACGCTGACTATAGACATCCTATTCACTATCCCTAGATTACGTATCTGCCATATGCATTCGTCGGCTCTTCGCGTAATCTCCTGATTTGAGCGGGTTACCCCATATACGGTTGCGATTCGTCGTCGGTTCAGCTCGGGGTGCAATCGCTAGCGCAGGAGGTCGTTGCTCGGGGAGGCCAGCATTCATGAGCCTGGACAGCAGCCCCCGGTCGCCGAGGGCTGCGCCGGACGGTGCCCCGAGCATGCGGCAGCGGCGGGCGGGTGTTGCCGAACTCATCGACATCGCACTTGCTTCCGCGGCTTCGCCTGCCCCGGCCGGCGTGTCCCCGCAGGCCGACGTGTCCCCGCAGGCCGACGTGTCCCCGCAGACAGGAACCCCCCATGTTCGCGCACGCATTCGAGGCAATCAGCTACGGGTCGCTAGCCGTGACGGTCCTGGCGATCTTGATCTTCCGGTACCTGTGGCGGCGCCAGAAGCCACTCCAGGAGCCCTGAGCCCCCGATACGAAATCCCGCGGGTCAGCTACGAGCGCACGAAGATGCCGCTGCTGCTGTCCGTCGCCCTCGCCGGGGTGGGCACATGGGCGGCGGTCCACTTCACCTGGGCCCTGTCCCACCGGGCGTACCTGCCGTTGCTGCCGATCTGGGCGGCGGCGTTCACGTTGTCGGCCCTGCCCCTGTTCCTCGGGTGGGCCGACCGGCCTGTCAGGGTCACCGCCCGTCAGCAGCGATTCCTCGGTACCCTCCACGTCACGGCGGCCGTCCCGGTCTATAACGAAGACCCGGCACTGCTGGACAGGTGCATCTGGTCGCTGGTGAACTCCAGCCGCCCGCCGCAATGCGTCCATGTCGTCGAGGACGGCACGTCCGGCGATTACTCGCGGCTGCGCGCCCATTGGGAAGGTGCCCACGGCGCGACATTCGTGCGCTGGGAAAGGCTGCCGCGGAATATGGGCAAGAAATCGGCGCAGTCGCGGGTGTTCACCACCAACCCGCAGGCCGATGTATTCATTACCGTCGACTCCGACACCACGCTTGAGCATTTCGCGATCGAGGAGGGGCTCAAGCCGCTGGCGAACCCGCAGAACGCCTCGGTGGCGGGCATCGAGGAGATATGGAACAAGCACGCGAACTGGCTCACCAAGATCTGCGCCGCCCGCAACACCTACTCCCAGCTTGTCTCCTGGTCCACCCAGTCGGTGTTCGGGGACGTCCTGATCAACCGCGGCACGTTCGCCTTGTACCGGGCGCATATCATCCGCGAAATCGTGCCGGCCTACCTGAATGAGACCTTCCTCGGCCACCCCGTCAAGCTGGGCGACGACTCGGCGCTGACCCTGTTTTCCCGCGCCCACGGCCGGACCGTGCAACAGGTCTCCGCGATCTCCCTGCCCATGTACCCGGCCACCCTGTCGCACCATTTCCGGCAATGGCTCCGCTGGTCGCGCGGCGGGTCCGTGCGCAACTACTGGCGGATCAAGTACCTGCCCATAACCTCCTGGGGCTGGTGGTGGACGGCGCTGGCGTTCTACTACACGATCGCGTCCCTGTTCGTGCCCCTGCTCCTGATCGGGGCATGGCCGGCCAGCGCGGGCCTGGCCGCCTGGACCGGCCTGTCCGTGATCGCCTGGTCGTTCACCACGAGCCTGCACGTGCTGCGGATCCGCCGCGACGGCGAAACCGCCTGGACGCGGCTCAGCTCGGTCCTGGCCTACCCGGCCGGCCTGATCTGGTCGTCGTACTGCCTGCGCCCGATCCGCCTGTACGGGCTGTTCACCTGCTTCAGGCAAGGCTGGGTAACCCGTCAGGCCGGGGTCGAGATCGGCGCCGACAGCAAGGTACCCGGCGCCAGAAAATGAGCACGATCCGCAGCCGCACGGGGAAAACGGTGACCGTCCTGCTGCCCATCGCGGCGCTGACGGCCTTGGTCGCGGCACGCTTCTTGCACGCGGCGCCCGAGCACCCCGCGGCCAGCCCCGCGGCCCGCCATCCAGCAGCGCCCAGCACCTCATCCGTGACCCTGCCCGCGCGCGGCTTCATCCTCGGCGTCCGCGAACCCGGCATCCCCGGCCCGTGGGCCCCGGTGGCGCGGTTCGCGTCTCTCGCCGGCAGCGCTCCCCGGCTGGTGCTCTACTACTCGAACTGGCGCGAGCCGTTCCGGTATGGCTTCGCCAAGTCCGCCGCCGCCCACGGCGCGGCTGTCCTGGTGCAGATCCAACCGTGGGACACGCCCCTGGCCCAGATCGCGGCCGGCCGCTACGACGGGTACTTACGCTCCTACGCCCGTGAGGTCCGCGCCTTCCGCCATCCCGTGGTGATCGGCTTCGGGCACGAGATGAACGGCAACTGGTATCCGTGGGGCCACGGCCACCAGCGCGCCGCCGCGTTTGTCGCCGCCTGGCGGCACATCGTCACCGTCTTCCGCTCGCACGGCGCACACAACGTCAGATGGCTGTGGACGGTGAGCAGCAGCGTCCCGCCGCGGCGGTCGATGCGCCCGTACTGGCCGGGGGCGCGCTACGTCACCTGGGCGGGCATCGACGGCTATTACGAACGGCGGGGCAGCCGGTTCGGGCAGGTGTTCGGGGCCACGATCCGCCAGGTGCGCGCCCTCACCGCGGACCCCATCCTCCTTGCTGAGGCCGCCATCGGCCAGGTGGCCGGCCAGGCCCGGATGATGGCCGACCTCTATGCGGGCATCCGCAGGAACCATTTGCTCGGGCTCGTCTGGTTCGATGTGGCCCAGCACGGCGGGCCGGCGCATCAAGACTGGCGCCTGGAAGGCCACCCGGCCGCCGCGGCCGCGTTCGCACGCGATGTCGCCGAGCTGCTGCACCATTGAGCCGGCTTTTTAAGCTGAATTACGACGGCCCGGCAACCCGCCGCCCCGGGCCGGGACCCCGGCCGTGGCTCGCCGGATCAAAACCGGCGCCGCCGGAGCAGGCCCGGGTCCATGGGGCCGGGGCCCGTCATGGCGGGCGCCGGCGAACCCGTCTAGTCCCGCCCGAACAGGTGCCGGTTGAGCCCCCCGGGCCGGGTGGTCTCGGGGAAGGACTCGGTGTAGAAGTTCATGACGGCCACCACGCGCATGTCCGACGCCGCGGCCAGCGGGCGCGCGTAGTGCGGATGCTGACGGGCATCGAAGAAGATCAGGTGCCCGGCCCGTGGCTTGATGACGGAACAGTCACGCTCCACGGCGGCGATGTCCGCCGCGGTGGCGTCATGCCCAATGACCAGCTCGCCACCTGCCGCGTGGTCGGTGCAGAAGAGCAAGCCGGTCAGCGGATTTGAATCGATGTGGCATTCGAACCGCATCTCCGTTCCGCGCTGCACGTTAAGCACAATGCCGTAACGGTCATCGTGGGCCGCGGAGACCGCCTCGGGAAAAGCTTCACGTGCCAATTCAAGGAATTCATGCCGGTAGGCGTTATAAAGCCAGGGCAGGCGACGTCGCACCTGGTCGGCGTGCACGCGCCCGCGCTCGATGTGCAGGACGTCAGGTGCCTCCCTGGACAAGATCGGTGTGCGCGGGAACTCACGGAAATCGGCATCGGCTGCCACCGCGTGAATATCCTGCTGCCAGCCTGGCCGGAGGCGGCTGTTCAGGTCAAACGTGGTCCAGCGAAACGCTAACGGCATACCTGCTTTATAAGGCCGATCCGGCCAGCTCGCCAGCCCTGAGGCGTGGCCGAATTGCGCCAGGGTTCACCTCAGCAGCCGCGAGCCCGCCGACGTTACCTGGATCGCGGTTGATGGCAGCGGCCTCAGTGAAATGGCCTCGCGCCGGCGGCCCATGACAGCCGGTCACGGCGGGACCGGCCTGGACGGCGTCAGATCTTGCGGTGCGGCCCGGGACAGCACGGTGACCCCGGCGGCCATGACCGCGAACGCCAGGACGCCGACGGTGATCTTCGCCGGGCTGTTGGTGAAGCGCTCGTCGAACAGCCAGACGCTCAAGATGATGCTCGCGAGCGGGTCGATGATGACCAGCAGTGGCTGGGACAAGCTCAGCGGCCCGACGTGCAGCGCGGCCTGCTGGAGCAGCGTGCCGGTAACGGTGGCTCCGGCCAGCGCGTACACCGGCCACCGCACGAGCATCCCCACGAGGCCGGAGGCGGTGAGCGTGTCGGTCGCGGTCTTGAGGAACGTCGCTTCCAGGGCCCAGCTGAGCGCCGCGGCCGTGGCGAAGGCGGCGGCCCGGCGCTTCGGTGAGCCGCGCGTGCCCAGCCCGGCCAGCACGGCGATCGTGCCGCCGAACACCAGCCCGGCCGACACCCACGCCCCGGGGTCCGGAGCCGGCTTGCCGCCGGTGGGCTCGGCCGCGGCGAGAAACACCGAGAGGGCCACGCAGACGACGGTGACTGCGGCCCAGGCGGCCCGGGCCACGTCCTGATGAATCCACAGCCGGCGCAGGACCAGCACGAAGACCAGTTCGGTGATGAGGACGGGCTGGACCACCGACATCGGGCCGTTGTGCAGGGCGAGCGCCTGAAAGACGAACGAGGCCACCGCGGCGGCGCCGCCGAGCAGCCACAGTGGCTGCCGGGCCAGGTAGACGGCCAGGCGCCAGCCCTTCTCCCGCTGCGGGGCGCCGATGCTCGCCGCGTGCTGCGTCATCAGGTTGACCGCGTTGGAGAGCGCCGCGGCCAGCGCGAATACCACGGCAAGGGTCACATCACGGCCCCCGTTCCGGTCAGGCCGGCCCAGCTACCACGTCGCAGCCCCGTGCTGCCGATGCCGCCCAGTGTCCGCCGGGCGAGCCAAGACCACATCACCCCGGCTGGGGGAACAACCGGGCCGGCAGCAGCGAGCCCGGGTGCGGGCCCCCGCCCACGGCACAGTGGTCTCGTTCCATCCGGATCGTCACTCTTGTTCACCCAGGTCACAGCGCCTGGGTGAACAACCCGGCGGCGGCGCCGGGACTTCGCCGGAAACACCTACGCGCCGGTAGTTTGCGCCCTATGGTCACGTACGTACGCCTCTGGGCCCCGGCACCCAGAGAAGCTGCTGATCATCTGGCAGGCGCCCCTGAACCTGGCCCAGCCGCGTCCTGTTAAGCGTTCCTGGGAAGGTCAGGGGATCCCCACCATGTCACGCCGCTCTGGTGACCATGCCAAGACCGCGCCGGGTTACGAGGCCCGCCACGCCAAGCCCGGCATGCCCGGCCCGGCCGCGCTCATCGGCACTGCCGCCAAGGCGGTCCCGGCCTCGCTGGTGGCCGGGGCCGCCGGCTCAGCGCTCGCGCTGTCGGGCACCGCCTCGGCCGCCACCGCCGCCCCCTCCCCCCCGTTCAACGGCGGTGCCGCGGATCTCGTCGCGGTGAAGGCCGCCTTCCCCCGCATCGTGATCCGCAAGATCCACCACCCGGGCACCCGGTCGGCGTACACCGTGATCTCCGGTAACACCCTGTCGGGCATCAGTGCCCGGTTCTGCGGCACCCCGGCGGACTACCTGTCCCTGGCCGCCGCCTCCGGCATCACCAACCCGGACATGATCTACCCGGGCCAGCACGTCAGGCTTGACTGCCACGCGCACGTCCCCGCCGCGCTCACCGCGCCGCCTCCCGCCCCGGCGCCCCCGGCCCCCGCGCACGCCTCGGGCAAGCACCACCGCCACCACGCCGCCCACCAGCACGCGGTCCCGCACCGCCGCCCGGGCCGGCACTCCCGCACGTCGCCCCGCCCGTCGGGCCACTTCGGCACGGAGGGCATGGCCGCGTTCGAGTCCTGCGTCATCTCCCGCGAGTCCGGTGGCAACCCGCGCGCGGTGAATCCCTCCAGCGGCGCCGGAGGGCTGTTCCAGTTCCTGCCCTCCACCTGGGCCGGCCTGGGCTACGCGAACGCCTACCCCGGTGGCGCCCAGACCGCGCCGGTCGGGGTGCAGGAGGCCGCGTTCGCCAAGCTGTACGCCGAGGCGGGCACCTCCCCCTGGCGCCCCTACGACGGCTGCTGAGCCGGGGGACCGAAGTCGACGTCCTTGGTCTCGGCCGTGCCGGCCGTCCGGCCCGGCGCCGTCTGGTAGGTCCAGTACAGGTTCGTGTGCGCGATCACCTGGTCCGGCGGCGGCGCGCCAAATTCGGTCGAGTCTCCCGTGGTGTGCGCGTCGCTGACCAGGGTCGCGTCGTATCCCCGGGCGAACGCGCCGTGCAGCGTCGAGCGGACGCACGCGTCGGTCTCCGCTCCGACGACGAAAAGCCGCCCGACTCCCAGGCCGGACAGCACCGTCTCCAGCGTGGTGTCCTCGAAGGAGTCGCCGTAGTTTTTCTCGACCAGCGGCTCGGCGTCGTCCGGCGCCAGCTCGGGGACGATCCGCCACTTGTCACTGCCCTTGGGGAGGCCCTCGTCGTGGTTGTGCTGGACCCAGACGACCGGGATCTGCTCGCGCCGCGCCTTCTCGACCAGGCTGCCGACGTTCGCGACGACCGCGTCCCGCTGGTGCGCCCCTTCGACGACCCCGTTCTGCACGTCGACGACGAGGAGCGCGGTGTTCGGCCGGTTCTCCAGTGTGGTCATGGTGTCCCCTTACTCGCCGGGTTCCCGTGCCCTGCCCACGCTAGCCGCCGCCAATGACAGCGGCGCACGGGATGCCCGCCGGCCGAGGGCGGAGGTCACTTCCTGGCGGTGATGCTTGTGCCCAGGTCAGGGCACGACGGGAGCCGGGAAGTCGCGGGTGTTGTGGGCCTCGGTGCCCTGCGTGAGGCTGGCCGTCTGGCCGTCGGCGACGATCCGCCGGTACCCGTCCTGCCAGTCCAACGGGCCCGCGGTCGCTTCCTCCCAGTCGACGAAGGTCGCTTCGTCGCACCAGTCGTCGATGCGGCCCATGATGGTCAGGTGCGGCTCGGCGCCGACGAAGCTGTCCATCTCGGCGCGTCCTTGCCAGGCGGTGCGGGTCCAGAAGGTGTTGTTCGCGTCGGCGAGCACGTCCGCGCTGAGGTTGCCCGCCGAACCCTGGGCCTGCTCTACCACCGCTACCGCGCTCGCGAAGAACTCGTCGAAGAACGCCGGATCCCTGAGCCGGAGCCTGGTGACCACGATGACCGGCATCGCCCTACCTTCCTGGCCACGCGCCCGCGCGCGGGCCGACCCGGGACTAGATCTGGCTGCCCACGATAGACCAGCCGTACCCCATCATTCCTGCCAGAACGGCCGCACGTCGATCGCGCCGAACCGGGCCACCGGATGCTTGGCCGCCACCTCGAGCGCCTCGTCCAGGCCGGCGCACTCCAGGACGTCGAACCCGGCGATCTGCTCCTTGGTCTCCGCGAACGGGCCGTCGGAGATGAGCACCTCGTCGCGGCGTATCCGCACCGTCCTGCCATCCCGCCCCGGCCGGAGCTCGTGGCCGCCGGGCAGCAGCACGCCGCGGCCTTCCATCTCGTCCACCCAGGCGTCGACCCAGCCGGGCATGGCGGCCCGCTCCTGCGGAGTCAGTTCGATGGCCGGATCCCGGCAGACCAACAGCAGATACTTCATCGCCGGTCTCCTTCCTCTCGCCTGCCCGACGAACCCGGACCCCCGCGACGAACACAACAGCGGCCGGCTGCCCGAGTAGCGCCCGGGCGGGGAGCCCCAGGCGGGGATGGTCAGCCGGCGCCGGCCAGCACCGCGACCGAGCTGGAACCGTTGTTGGCGACGTAGATCATGTCGGTCACGGGGTCGACCGCGATATCCAAGGGGTTGCGGTCCACCGGGATCGTCGCGATGACGTGCGGGCTTCCGCCCGCCGGAGCGGGGCCCGTTCGGTGGGCCGACGCCGGGGCCATCGCCAGCAGGCTGGCGGCAGCAGCGATGCCGAGGCATGCGATGGCGCTGCGGGAACGCAGGCGGCTCATGCCCCTCACCGTAGGCCGCGCGGCGCGCGGCTGAACAGGGGCGCGGGCTAACCGGCGCGCGCGGGCTCGCGGAGGGTTGAGTCAGTCACGGGCCGGGGCGGGATTCACCTGGTCGCTCGGCCAGTTGACGCCGTCGGCCGGGTAGGCGGCAACCGCCTCCAGGTCCGGGTGACCGGCGAGTTCCGCAATGCACTCGCGCGTGCCGCCGACGTAGGTGCTCATGAAATCCACCTCGGTTTCGACGCACCAGGCCCGGTCGTCCGGCCACCACAGGGTGGGTGACTGCCACCAGGGCGGGGTTCCCAGCGACCGGTGGAGGGCCGTGATCGGGCCGGTGAGCAGAAACAGCCGGCGGTGTGGGATCTCAAAGACCGGAGCGCCTGTTACGCCTGGCTCGAGGGCGCCCCAGCCATCCCAGACCGCGAACCAGCACCGGGCGGCCGTGGCCGTGTGCCGGGCAAGCACCGAGGTAAGCACGGGAACCAGCACCTCGGGAAGCGATCCTTCGTCCGGCTCGTGGTCCCACACTCCCGGCTGGCCGTCGCCTTCATAGAAGCGGAACGACCCGGTGATGGACGGCCACTGCATCATCCGGTGCGCGGTGCGGCCGTTGGCCCGTGCGATGTCCCGCCACCGCACGGGCGCCTCCGGCTCGTAGTTCCAGGCAAGGTGGAAGATCCGGGCGTAGGCCTCGAAGCCCTCGGGAACGAGCGACAGCACGCTCTCCCCGAATCCGCGCAGGCCCTCGACCACCCAGGACGCGGGGGCCGCATCCGGTGCGCTCTCGTAGTCGCCGATCCTGGCCATGCACCATGGTGCGCCCGGCCGGGCCGGCGCGGGCAACTGCTTTTCCAGCCGCCCGGTGCCCGCTCGGCGCCGCCGGAGCTAGCGCCGGGGCCAGGAGAAGCCGTCGCCGACCTCGGCCGCCAGGATCAGGAAGGCGTCGGCCGTCGCCCGGCTGAGCTGGGCCAGGTCCACCTCGGCCCCCTCTTCGAGGTGCGCGTCGTAGGGCACCCGCACCACCGTGCGGCAGCGGGCCGCGAAGTGCTGTTCCAGCCGGGTCAGGTCCACCGCGCTCTTGCTCCGCGGGCGGATCGCGGAGATCACCACGACCGCGCCGCGGACCAGGTCTCCGTACTGGTGCGCGGCCAGCCAGTCGAGGGTCGCGCTGGCACTGCGGGCGCCGTCCACCGACGGGGAGCTGACCAGCACGATCTGGTCGGCCAGGTGCAGCACACCGGCCATGGCGGAGTGCAGCAGGCCGGTGCCGCAGTCGGTGATGCTGACCGAGTAATAGTGCTCGAGGACCCGCGCGACGTCCTCGTAGTCCTCGGCGCTGAACGCCACGGACACGGTGGGATCCCGGTCGGAGGCCAGCACTTCGAGGCCGCTCGCCGCCTGGGTGGTGTAGGCGCGGACGTCGGCGTACCGTTGGATCTGGTCCTCCTCGTTGAGCAGGTCCCGGACCGTGGCCGCCGTTTCCAGCCGCAGCTTGTCGCACAGGGTGCCGCGGTCGGGGTTGGCGTCCACGGCGATCACCCGGTCACCCCGCAGGGACGCCAGCGTGGAACCGAGGCCGACCGTGGTGGTCGTCTTGCCGACGCCGCCCTTGAGGCTGAGCACGGCGACCCGGTGATGGCCGCCCGCGACCGGGGTGCGGGCCCGCGCTACCAGGTCCTGGCGGCGCCGGTCGGCGGCGGACTGCGGTGCCCGCACCAGGCCGCCGGTGACTTGGTACAGCGCGCGGCGCCAGCCCGACGGCGGCGCGGCGTGCCGCCCGCGCAACAGCAGGTCCGCGGTCAGGCTGTCCGCGGACTCGGCTTGCCAGGCCGGCTGCTGTTCCTGCTCGTCGTGCCCGGACGGTGCGGGGGCACCGGGCACCGCCGTACGGGACGCCGCCGTACCGGGCGCCCCCGCACCGGGCACTGCCGCGTCCGGGGCCACGGTTCCGTAGGCCGCCTGCTCCCCGTGGCGGGCGTGTGGACCGCCAGCGGTACGCGGACCGCTCGCGGTGCGCGGACCTGCGGCCGCGTGCGCGCCACCGGCCGCATGCGGGCCGCCCGGGTGCGCGCCGCCCGGATGCGCGCCGCCCGGTGCGCGGGCGCCGTCGGCCAGGTGCGCGCCTTCCGGCAGGTACTCGTCCCCCGCTAGCTCCGCCTCCTCCGGCAGATACTCGTCCCCCGCCAGGTCCGCGTCCTCCGGCGGGTAGGCGCCGCCGGGCGGGTAGGCGCCGCCGGGCGGGTAGGCGTCCCTGGGCTGGTACGCGTCCGCGGGCTGGTACTCGTCCCCGGGCGGGTGCGCGTCCCTGGCCGGGTGCCCGCCGTAGTACGGCTCGTCGCCGTCGGCCGCATCGTCGCCGCCCGCCACGCCGTAGCCGAAACTTGGTCCGCCGTCCGGCGCCTCGTAGGACTGGCCCTCGTAGGACTGGCCCTCGTAGGACTGGCCCTCGTAGGACTGGGCCTCGTCGTAGAGCTGTTCCGGGTCGTCATAGGACTGCGCCCAGCCCTGCCCGGGCACCACGCCGTAGCCGCCGGTCCAGCCGTAACCCTCGCCGGACTCGTTGGTCTCCCACGGGCCGAACGCGTCCTCGGCCGCCCGCGCCTCGGCCGCCCGCGGTCCGGCCTCGCCAGGCTGCGGGCCGGACCCGACTGGCTGCGGGCCTGCCCCGGCGTCCGGCCCGGGACCGGCCTCGGGGCGCCCGTCTTCGGGCTCTGCCCACCTGACGGCCTGTTCCCGGCCGCCCGCCGGCTCGCCCGGCTCGTCGCCGGGACCCTCCCGGCCATCAGTGGCGTGCCAGCCGCCGCTGGGCGGCGGGCCGCTCGGCGGCAGGGAGCCTAACGGGCGGAACCCGCCGTACCCGGCAGCCGTTCCGGGCCGCGCGGCGGCCGGCCGCTCCTCTTCGGTGGATCGCTGCCCGAAAGACGGCGGCAGGCCGGACGCCGGCCAGCTTGGCGCCTCCTGCCGCAGCCGCTGATCACCGGGCTCCTGGGTCCCCGGTTCCCCAGTCCCCGGTTCCCCGGCACCTGGCTCGGTCTCGGGTCCCGGCCCGGACTCGGGTTCTGGCTCGTCCTGGTCGTCCGGTCCGGAAAGGACCATGTCCGCCCATACGGATCTGGGCCCGGCAGGCCCAGACTCGACAGGCTGGTCCTGCTCGTTATTGCCCAAGGCCGTTCACCCCCGGCTCTCATCCGTAAGAGAATCAATCTGCCTGGCCATGCCGGTTAACTGCCTCACGCCGAGCCTAGGTCACCATTTGTGAATCCCATACCCAGCTATACCCCGGTTTCTGGAGCTGCCCGTGCGCGCGGTCGTCATTACCACCCCCGGTGGACCCGAAGTACTCAGCCTGGAGGAAGTACCGGATCCGGTCCCCGGTGAGGGCGAGGTCCTTGTCGAGGTCGCGGCGGCCGGCGTCAACCCCGCGGACGTGATGCAGCGGCAGGGCTTCTATCCGCCGCCGCCTGGCGCTTCGGCCTATCCGGGCCTGGAGTGCTCCGGCCGGATCGCCCAGGTCGGACCGGGGGTGTCCGGCTGGCGGGCAGGCGACAGCGTATGCGCCCTGATGGCGGGCGGGGGGTATGCGGAACTGGTGGCGGTGCCCGCCGGGCAGTTGCTGCCGATCCCGGCCGGGTTGAGCCTTTCCGACGCCGCCGCGCTGCCCGAGGTGGCGTGCACCGTGAACGCGAGCGTGTTCGGCCAGGCCGCGCTGGCACCCGGGGAGGTCCTGCTGGTGCACGGCGGCGCGGGCGGGATCGGCACCATGGCCATCCAGCTCGCCAAGGCGCGCGGCGCGATCGTGGCGTGCACCGCGGGCAGCCCGGCGAAGCTGGAGCGGTGCCGCGAACTCGGTGCGGACCTGGCAATCTCCTACCGCGACGAGGACTTCGTGGCGGCCGTCAAGGAGTTCACCGGCGGGCGCGGCGCCGACGTGATCCTCGACATCATCGGTGCCCCGTACCTGGCGCGGAACATCGAGGCGCTGGCCACCGGCGGCCGCCTGGTGCAGATCTCGGTACGCGACGGCGCGCAGGCGGAGGTCAACCTCGGCAGCCTGATGCGCAAGCGCATCACGATCTACGCCTCGACCCTGCGGGCCCGCCCGGTCGCGGAGAAGACGGTCATCGTCGGCGACGTCAGGGACCAGGTGTGGCCGCTGGTGAGCGAGGGCCAGGTGGTGCCGGTAATCGAGCGCACGCTACCGCTGGCGGAGGCGGCGCAGGCGCACCGCCTGATCGACGACGGCACCCACGTGGGCAAGATCCTGCTCGTCACCTGAGCCACGGCCCGCCGCACGGCCACGGCCCGCCGCACGGCCACGGCCCGGCGCACGGCCACGGCCCGGCGCACGGCCACGGCCCGGCGCACGGCCACGGCCCGGCGCACGGCCACGGCCCGGCGCACGGCCACGGCCCGCCGCACGGCCACGGCGTTACCATCGGCCACGACGCCCTGCCGGCCTGCCCGGCGCGCACCCGGGGCGATTGCACTCCATCGGAGGGGACAGACTGGGAGCCATGACAGACCAAACAGGCAGCGGGCCGACGGGCCGGGACACAGCGCCCCCGACCAGACTGGTAGTGGTCGGGCCGGAAGGCATAGCGGTCGGTGAGGACAGCGGCGAGGAACGTGAGCGCCCGCTCGTCGACATGGTCGAGCAGCCCGCCAAGGTCATGCGGATCGGCAGCATGATCCGGCAGCTTCTCGAGGAGGTCCGTGCCTCCCCGCTGGACGAGAAGAGCAGGGTAAGGCTGCGGGAGATTCACGAGCGCTCGGTGAAGGAACTGGAGTCGGGCCTGGCCCCGGAACTGTCCGACGAACTCGAACGGCTGTCCCTGCCGTTCACCGAGGACGAAGCGCCCAGCGAGGCAGAACTCCGCGTCGCGCAAGCCCAGCTCGTCGGCTGGCTGGAGGGGCTGTTCCACGGCATCCAGACGACCCTGTTCGCCCAGCAGATGGCCGCGCGCGCGCAACTGGAGCAGATGCGCCGCGCGCTGCCTCCTGGCGCCATGCCCAGCGGCGACGAGGGCCCGCCACCGCCCCGCTCGTCCGGCCCCTACCTGTAGCGGGCCCGCTCGTCCGGCCCCTGCCTGTAACGGGCCCCGCTACACCCGGCCGTACCTGAGCCGCCCGAGCCAGGCCGCCGCCTGCGCGAACTCCGCGTCCGAGGTGCCCTGGCGGACCTGCGCGGCGGCGCCGTCGTGGCGCGGGTAGCTGCCGAGGAACTTCACCTCTGCGCACACCCGGCGCAGGCCCATCAGCGCCTCACCGACCCGGGCGTCGTCGAGGTGGCCCTCGCAGTCGATGGAGAAGCAGTACTTGCCGAGGCCGTCCCCGGTGGGACGGGACTCGATCCTGGTCAGGTTGATGCCGCGCACCGCGAACTCGGTGAGCAGTTCCATCAGGGCCCCGGGGTGGTCCTCGCGCAGGAACGCCACCAGGGAGGTCCGGTCGGCACCGGTCGCGGCGGGCACCGGTCCTGGGCGGCCGACCACCACGAACCGGGTCACCGCGTGGGCCACATCGTTCACCTCGGTGGCGAGGACGGCCAGGCCGTACCGGTCGGCCGCGAAGGCGCCCGCCAGCGCCGCGTCGATCTCCCCGTCGGCGGCCTGCCTGGCGGCCTCCGCGTTGGACGAGGCGGGCAGCCATTCGGCGTCGGGCAGGTTCTCCGCCAGCCACCGCCGACACTGCCCTTGCGCTTGCGGGTGCCCGCCGACGGTCTTGATGTCGCCGATCGAGGTGCCCGGCCGCGCCAGCAGGGCGAACGTGACCGGGAGCAGGAGTTCCGCGCAGATGGCGATGTCCGGGCCGGTGGCGAGTTCGTCGAGGGTGGCAGTGACCGCGCCCTCCACCGAGTTCTCGATCGGCACGATCGCGCGGTCCGCCTCCCCGCTGTGCACCGCGTCCAGGGTGCCCTGGACGCTCGCGCACGGGATCGCGCCCTCCCGGGCGCCGGGATCGAACGCCACGAGGGCGGCCTCGGTGAACGTGCCCTCCGGCCCGAGATAGGCGTAACGGTCTGGCATTTTCTGACCCTCCACGGTCCCCCACCGTAGCCGACTGACCAGCCCGGACAGGCCTCAAGCTGGCGATGGTCCGGTCGGACCGGTTCCCAGCGCAGGCCTTTGTTGTCCTCGCAGATGATGGCCTCGCCGTCGCCGGCGACACCCCTCATGCCAGCGTCCGCGTGCGGGCAGAACTCACCAGGCTCGTAGCAATGGCCGCTGCTGGTCGTAGGGAAGCAGCCAGACGGCGCAGGTGGTGGAGGAGGAGGAGGCGGAGGCGCCCGGGCGTCAGGGCCGCCCGGGGCGGAGCCTGCCAGGCCGGATCGCGAGCGCCCGGGTCACCGGCTCGCGGGCGGCGAGCGCGCGGGCCACGTCGGCGAGCTGGCGGGCCCGGTGCACCTGGGCGGCCCACTCGTTCCCGGTGGCCCGGTGCGCGAGCGGCACCTCGACCTCGGCCACCCGCATCCCGGCGCGGAGCAGGTCGATGGTGAGCGCCGTTTCCACCCCGAACCCGGCGGCAAGCGGCCGGGCGACCTCGAACGCGGCCCGGGTCAGGCAGCGCTGCCCGTTCAGCGGCTGGGCGGGCCGCCAGCCGGTGGCCCGCTCGATGCCGGCGCCGGACAGGCCGACGACCAGGCCGTGCCCGCCCTGGCGGACCCGCTCGGTGAAGACCGCGATCGTCATGTCGGCCTCGCCCGCGCGCACCGGCTCGGTGAGCGGACCGGCCGCGGCGGCGGTCTCGCCCAGGTCCGCGTCAAGGAAGAGCAGGTGCCGGGCGTGCCGGGCGCGGGGCGGGGTATCCGTGGCCTCCAGCATCGCGGCGGCGTCGGCCCCGGTTTCCATCGCGGCCGCCTTGCCCCGGCTCCGGTTGTGCCGCAGCACGGTGGCCCCGGCCTGGCCCGCCAGCACGGCGGTGTCGTCCGCGGAGCCGTCGTCGACCACGATGACCAGGTCGACCCCGGGCAGCCCGGCGGCACCGGCCACCGTGGCCCGGATGCGCTCGGCCTCGTTCCTTGCCGGAATGACGACTGCGACGTCACCGCTCGGTGGCATGCGCAGATACTAAGGCGCCCGGCGGGGCGGGCGCCGGGTCAAGCGGGAAGCGGGGCTACTGGCCGGTGACCGCGGGGAGGTCGTCGTGGATGGTGAACACGGACTGCAGCCCGGTCACCTCCAGGATCTTGCGCACCGACGGGCGCGGCGCGGCCAGGGTCAGGTCCCCGCCCCGCTCGGTGGCCAGCCGGTGCGCGGCGAGCAGCACGTTCATGCCGGTGGAGTCGCAGAACTCGACCGCGGACATGTCCACCACGATGTGCGCCGACTTGCCCGCTGCCAGGGCAGACGTCAGCTCGCCCTGCAGCTTCGGCGCCGTGTACAGGTCGATCTCGCCCGCGAGGGCAAGGACAACGTAATCACCCTGGGACCGGCTTGACACCCTCAACTCCACGTGCTGCACCCTACCGGTCCCAGCGGCGGACAACCATAGGCTCCGCTCAGGAGTGGCTTAGGACACGTTGTGCACCGGCCGGCTTGTCCCGGATCGCCCGGGGCTGCGCACCGCGCGGGCGCGACCGGGGCGCCGGGATCAGCGCGCCCGGGCCGCCGCCCGGGGCACGTCGGCCGCCGCGGCCGGCTCCAGCGGAACGGCCGGCCCCAGCGGGACGGCCGGCTCCAGCGGGACGGCCGGCTCCGCCGGCTCCAGCGGAACGGCGGGCTCCGGGGGAACCGCCGGCCCCGGCGGAACCACGTCCTGCACGGCGGCGATGGTGTGCGCCGTCGCGGCGGTCTCCGCGGCCGCGACGGTCTCCGGCGCGGCCCCCTGCCCGGAGACGAGCGTCAGCGCCGGGGCGGCCGCCGGGACCGGCTCCGCCACGGCCGGCACCGCCACGGCCGGCTCCGCCACCACCGGCACCGCCACGGCCGGCACCGCCACGGCCGGCTCGGCCACGCTGTCCCTGCTGACCGCGCAGGACAGCGCGCGCGGCCCGCCGCGGGCGCAGCCGAGCTCGCTGCCGGGGATTCTGATCACCCCGACCCCGGCCGCCTCGAGCCGGGCGTTGGTCTCCACATTGCGCTCGTAACACAGCATCAGCCGGCGGTCGAGGGCCAGGGCGTTGCCGCCGTCGTCCCATTGCCGCTGCGCGGCGGCGGGCGGCTCCACCCCCGTGCTGATCACGGTGAGCGCCTCGGCGCCCATCGCCTGGGCCATGCCCTCGAGGAACGGCATCGGCCGGGACAGCCGAAGCTCATCGTCGGCGCGGGTGATGAGGTGCGCCTGCAGGACATAACCGAGCGCGGGGAACATCAGCACGGTGTCCCGGTCGATCACCGTGCAGGCGGTGTCCAGCCGGGTGCCCTCGGGAAGCTGGCGCAGCGGCACGGCCAGCACGCTGGTGGCCAGGCCGGCCCCGAACAGCCTGCTGGCCAGGCGCTCCACGCCAGCGGCCGTGGTCCGCTCGCCGATCCCGGCGGCGATCACCCCGGGCGCGAGCTGGAGCAGGTCACCGGCGTCGAGCGGCTCCTGTTCCGGGCCGTACACGCAGGCCACGCCGGCAAACCGCGGGTGGTGCCGGTACAGGCTGCCGATCAGCGCCGCCTCACGCCGCCTGGGCTCGGCCAGGCTGGCCAGCGCGACCGCGCCGCCGATCCACAGGTGCGTGCCGCGCAGGAACATCAGGTTGGGCAGCGGCGGGATCACGAAATCGTGCCGGTCCATCAGGCCGAAGACGACGCCGCGGCCCGGCCGGAACTCCTCCGCGGTCAGCCCGGTCACCAGCACGTGGGCCAGGTCCTCCGGATCCAGGCCCGCCAGGTGGCTGCCCAGGTCGGCGCGCAGCCGCTCGCCGAGCTGCGGCGCGCCGAGCACGGCCACGATCGCCTCGGCCCGGGCCGTGGGGTACTCCATCACGTCCTGCAGCAGTTCCATAACGTAGAGCACCTCGGCACCGTGGTCCCGCAGGCATTGCGCCGCGATGTCGTGCTCCTGCTGGGCCCGGGCCAGCCACGGCTGGCCGGGGAAGCGGAGCCGGTCCCTGGTGCGGGGGGTAACGCGCAGCAGCTCGGCGCCCGGACGATGGGCGAGCACCGTCCGGAGGCGCCCCACCTCACTGTCGGCGCCATGCGTGTGGCCCACAACCGTCCCCCGATCTCGGTGCCGGGGCCCGTGGCCGGGCATCCCGTCGCAGGGAGTATCACCGTTGCCAGCGGATTTACGCCTCGCCGGCCGCCCGGGCGTGACCGTTGGCCGTGCCGGGCCCCAGGCACGGCGGCGCGGGCAGGATGGCCCAGACCGTGACCCCGCTGAGCGAGTCCTTGACGCCCCAGGTGCTGGCGAGGCACTCCACGATGGCCAGGCCGCGCCCGCCCACCGCGGACGGTGAGGGATGCCCCGCATGGGGGCGGGTGGGACCGCCGCCGTCGCGGACGGATACGGTGAGTGACTCATCGCGGAGCGCCCAGGAGACCTGGACCAGCGCGCCGGGCAGCGGCCTGGCGTGCCGGATCGCGTTGCTCAGCAACTCGCTCAAGACCAGCGCCGCGTCCCCGATCGCGGTCCCGAGCAAGCCGGCTTCTCGCAGGTCAGCGGCGAGTTGCCAGCGAGCGGTGGCGACACTGGACGGCGCCCACGGGAGCAGGACGACGCTCGATTGACTCACCTCCCGCAGCCCGTCCCGCGGATAGCCTGACAGTGCCGGACATGCCCCGATCATTCGTCCCGGAAACGCACACCTGCCCCTCAAGCATCACAGTGCGCAATCGTATTGAAGATTCCATTACGATCCGGAGTTTTCGTGATGCGTTGAGTTACGAAGAGTCTGGTTTTGCCGGGTCCAGCACCGCGATGCGACTAGCATGGGTTCGCCGTGGCGGCCCCGGGCTGGGGGGGTTTTCGCCGGGACGCCAGGGCTCCATGAGCGCAGGCCCCCACCCGGGCACTGGCCGGTTGACATCCTGGACGAGGTGAAGTGATGGGACGGGCCGACCCCGATCGGTCTGGCCACCCGGCGGCAGCGACGGCGGGAACACTGGACTCCGGTGAGCAGGCTGCTGAGGAGACGGGACAGACCGAAGGGCAGGCGGGCAGCGTCCCGGCCGGGCAGGCCGGGACGCGGACGCCTGAGGTCCGCGCGAGAGTGCCGCGGCCGCGGCAGGCGATGACCGGCTCCGCCCGGGTGCGCGGCGCGTTCCGCGGGCCCGTGGCCAGGCAGGCCGGGATCCTGCTGTGCTTCATCGCCGCCGGGGTGCTGGTGACGATACCGCTGGCCGCCAACCTGGCCGGCCGCATCCCGTCCGCGCGGGACCCGGCGAGCTACGTCTGGGACTTCTGGTGGGTTGCCCACCAGGTCACGCACCTGGGCAACCCGTGGTTCACCCCGCTGATGGCGGCGCCGGTAGGAGTCCAGCTCGGGTTCCACACGGTGATGCCGCTGCCCGCGGTCCTGTTCACCCCGGTCACCCTGGCCTTCGGCCCGGCCTTCTCCTACAACCTGCTGACCGTGATCCTGCCGGGGCTGCTCTGTTATGCGATGTACCGGGCGGCCAGGCTGTGGCTGCGCTCGGCCACCGGCGCGGCCGCGGCGGGGGTGTTCTTCGGCCTGTCCTGCATGCTCACCCAGCAGGACTGGTACCACGCCAACATCGCGCTCGGGGCGATGTTCCTGCCGATGGCGCTGGAGGCGTCGGTGCGGCTGCGCCGCCAGCCCGGGCGGCGGCAGGCCGTCATCCTGGGCCTGGTCATGGGTGTCGCGGTGCTCACCGACCAGGAGTCCGCGGTGCTCGCGGCCATCGTGGTCGCGCTGGTGCTGCTGCCCTGGCTGGTGCGCCGCCCCGGGCGGGCGCGGCTGTGGCCGGTGCTGCTGGCCTGCGTGACCGGCACCGTCATCGCCAGCCCGCAGATCATCGCCATGCTCCAGGAGATCGTGGCCTCGCACGGCGGCCTGTCGATCCCCCCGCCGCTGCTGGCCGTGTCGTACAAGCAGTACGGCATCGGGCTGCCCGGGATGTTCACCCCGACCCCGCGGGTGTCCAACTTCGGGCTGAACGCCCTGGCCGCACCGTTCCTGCACGGCCGGGACAACGAGGGCATGCCGATGTTCGGCACCACGCTGACCGTGCTCGCGCTGCTCGGCCTGGTCGCGAGCTGGCGGCGCCGGTCCGCGTGGCAGCTCGCCGCGCTGTGGATCGGGTGCGCGGCGCTCGCCCTCGGCACCTCGCTGTGGATCGGCAAGCACCAGTACCTGCCGCTGTCCTCGGTGTGGAACGGGGTGCGGGTGTCCGGCCTGATGCCCTACACCTGGTTCGTCCGGCTGCCGGGGCTGTCCAGCTTCCGGGAGGCCGACCGGCTGGCGATCCTCGGGCTGCTGCCCGCCGCGCTGCTCGCCGGGGCGGCGGTCGAGTGGTGCCGGTACCACGCCAAGCCGTTGCTCGCCGTGGCGGCGGCCGCCGCCATCCTGGAATCCGGCTACAGCGGCACCACCCCGAAGGTCGGCAGCATCCCGGTCAGCTACCCGGGCGTGGACCGGGGCATCCTGCGCGACCACACCGGCTCGATCGTGCTCGACCTGCCGTTCGGGCTGCGCGGCGGCATCCCGGTCTACGGCGTGCCGTTCTTCCCCCAGGCGCTGGTGATGGCCACCGAGGACGGCCACCCGCGGTCGATCGCGTACACCTCCCGGGTACCTGGGCCGACCATCAAGGCGATCAGCAACCACCAGTTCTACGCCGCGCTGATCGACGCGGAGCACGAGGTCGCACGGACGTGCCCATGGCGGCCAACCGGGCTGCTTGGGTCCCTGAACTCGTGCGATCACCCGTACGGGGTGGTGCCGCCCGGTCCCCAGGTCGCGGTGAACAAGGTGTCGGAGTACCTCACCCCGGCGCGGCTGGCGGCCGCCCGGCGGGACGCGGCCGCGATGAACATCCGCTGGGCCGTGGTGTGGAAGCGCAACGGCAGCGTCAGCAAGTTCCTGCTGAGCTACCTGCACGCGACCGGGTTCAAGTTCAATTACCTGTATTCCATCCACGGCAAGGACACCGTGCTGGTCTACAAGCGGGCCTGAACTGCCCGAATTCGCGCCCTACGGCGCCTGTGACCTTTTGTCGCCCCAATGTGCTGATATGAGCGGAGCCGCCCTGGCCTCACGGGTCTCGATCACCGTGCCGGCCCGCTGGCGGGTGACCAACCAGATCGTCGTGGCCGGCCGCAGCCAGGCCATGGCCGACCGTGCGGGCAGCCCGGGGGAACTCCTGCTCCGGGTGCGCGGGACCTGCCTGGGCGGTTCGTTCCGGCTGGCCCAGGAGTGAGCGCCAGCGCCGGCCGGGACCGGCGGGGTGCGCGGGGAACCTACGGAACCCAGGTTCCGGGGCCGGCCGGGACCGGCGGGGTGCGCGGGGAACCCACAGAACCCGGGTTCCGGGGCTGGCCGGTGCGGGGCCAGGTTAGCTCTGGCCGTTGGGTTGCGGGGGTGCGGTCAGGAGGCCCTCGGCGGCCAGGCCGCGGAGCACGCCGCGCAGCCCGAGGGCCAGGCCGGCCCGTTCCTCGGCGGTCAGCCCGGCGAGGATGCGCTCCTGCCGCGACTGCCACGCCTGCCAGAGCCGGTCGGCGACCGCCCTGCCCTGCGGGGTGAGGTACAGCCGCACGTAGCGGTGGTTCTGCTCATCCCGTCCCCGGCGGATCCAGCCCTTGCCCTCCAGCCCGGCGGCCAGCCTGCTCACCGTGCTCTTCTCCAGGCCGAGCAGGGTCGCGAGCTGGCCCTGGGCGATGCCGTGCGCGGCGAGCAGCTCGGTCAGCGCGCGCGCCTCCGAGGCGGACACGGCGGGCGAGGCCGCTCCCATACCGCCCGGCCCCGTACCGCCCGGCCCGGCACCGGCCGGCCCGGCACCAGCGTGGTCGTTCCCGATGCCACGGGAGCCTTGCGGGCCCGTGCCGCTCAGCATGCGCAGCAGCACCCCGAGGAGCTGGTCCAGCTCCGCGCCGCCCATTGCGGGATCCATAGGGACAGTTGTACCCCACAACCCAGCGCGTGGTACCTTCGACACGTGAGAGTTGCGTCATACAACTACGGATTCGGCCAGCGGACCCGGCCGCAGCCCATAAGCTCACCGCTGTGACTAACCGAGGACGCCTGAGCGCGCCCGGCGAGCTGACCAAGCCGGGCAGCCTGACCGGCCCTGGCGGCCCGGCGGACAACGGCGGCCCGGCCGGCCCGGGCACGGCGTCCGCGGGCGTTCTCGCCGCCGAGCCGCCCGAGATCCACCTGGCCGGTACGGAGATCCCGGCCGGTGAGCGGCTGGGCGACTACGCCACGCGGCACAACCTGGAGCCGGCCTCCGCCCGGCCGCCCGCGCTGAAATACCTGCGCATGCTGTGGCAGCGGCGGCAGTTCATCACCGGCTTCGCCACCGCGAGCAACGTGGCGATGTACAGCGAGGCCCGGCTCGGCCAGCTCTGGCAGGTGCTCACCCCGCTGCTCAACGCGGGCGTCTACTTCCTGATCTTCGGCGTGCTGCTCGGTATCAGCCGCGGCGTGCCGGACTACATCCCGTTCCTGGTCACCGGCATCTTCGTGTTCAACTTCACGCAGCGCTCGTGCATCACCTCCTCGATGGTGATGCGGGACAACCTGCCGCTGATCCGGGCGCTGCCGTTCCCGCGCGGCTGCCTGCCACTCGGCTACGTGGTCATCGAGCTGCAGCAGCTACTGCTCTCGTTCGCCGTGCTCTTCGTGATCATCCTCGGCTACGGCGAGCCGATCACCTGGTACTGGCTCCTGATCATCCCGCTCCTGGCGCTGCAGACCCTGTTCAACGTCGGGTGCTCGTTCATGCTGGCCCGCTGGGGATCCGGCTTCGACGACGTCAGCCAGTTGCTGCCGTTCGTCATCCGCACCTGGATGTACGCCTCCGGTGTCATCTTCAGCATCCAGACCACGCTGTCGCTGCTCCACGGCGCCCGGCTCGCCAACCACCCGACGCTTGCCTACCTGCTGCAGGTCAATCCGGCGGCCGTGTACATCACGCTGATCAGGAACGCCCTGCTGGAAGGCCAGCGCACCAGCATGCCGGGCTACCACTCCTACAACGCGGTCAAGTGCGCGCTGTACGCCAAGGGCCCCGGCCCCACCCACGCGAGCCAGACCGTATACGCGGCGAAGTTCATCTACTACAGCTCCTATTGCCACCCGGTGGTGAGCGAGCCGGCGCTGTGGGGCTATGCGGTCGGGTGGGCCCTGGTGGCGGTCGTCGCCGGTTTCTTCTTCTTCTGGCGGGCCGAGACGAGGTACGGCCGTGGCTGAGCCGATGGTGGTCGTCGACGACCTGCACGTGGTGTACCGGGTGTACGGGTCCGGCGCGGACAAGGGCACCGCGGCGACCGCGCTGCTGCGCATGGTGAAGCGGCAGCGGCGGCCGTCGATCCGCGAGGTGCACGCCATCCGGGGCATGTCGTTCGTCGCCTACAAGGGCGACGCGGTCGGGGTGATCGGCCGCAACGGGTCCGGCAAGTCCACCCTGCTGCGGGCGATCGCGGGCCTGCTGCCGGCCGAGCAGGGCATGGTCTACACCCTGGGGCACGCGGCGCTGCTCGGCGTGAACGCCGCCCTGCTGGAGAACCTCACCGGGGAGAAGAACGTCGTCCTCGGTTGCCTGGCCATGGGGATGAGCCCGCAGACGGTCAAGGAGCGCTACCAGTCGATCGTGGACTTCTCCGGTGTCGGCGACTTCATCAACCTGGCGATGAAGACCTACTCCAGCGGCATGGGGTCCCGGCTGCGGTTCGCCATCGCGTCCGCCAAGAGCCAGGACATCCTGCTCGTGGACGAGGCGCTGGCCACCGGCGACGCGGAGTTCCGGGTCAAGAGCCACCGGCGCATCGACGAGTTGCGGGCGCAGGCCGGCACGGTGTTCCTGGTGGCGCACAACCTGGGCGAGATCGAGGAGACCTGTAACAAGGTCATCTGGCTGGAGAAGGGCCGGATCGTCCAGGCCGGTTGCCCCCGCAGCGCTCCGCCTCGGGCCCGCGCGGCACCGGCCAGCGGCCGGGGAGCCGGGAATCAGGCGGGACCGGCGCGGCGCAGTTGCAGGCTCATCCTGGTCCCGCCGCCCGGCCGGGAGCCGGCCGCGACCTCGCCGTCCTGCGCCCGGGCGAGCTGCCTGACGATGTACAGGCCCAGGCCGATGCCGCCGAACCGGCGGCGGTCCCCGGGCTCGCCCTGGACGAACCGCTCGAAGATCCGTTCGTGGTCGCCCGGGGCGATGCCGATGCCCTCGTCGTCCACGGTGACCTCGATCCAGTCCCCGGCCGGGCGGGCGGCCACGGTGATCGTGCCGCCGTTCGGCGAGTATTTGAACGCGTTCTCCAGCAACTGGCCGACCATGATGTCGGTGGCCATCGCGTCGCCGTGCGCCGGGGGCAGCGTGTCGGGGATATCGGCGACCAGGGTGTGCTTGTCCGACAGCGACAAGAACGCGGCCACCGTGCCGCGCAGCAGCGCCGCCAGGTCGAGCGGGCCGTTCCGCACGGTGAGCTGGTCGGCCCCGGCGCGGGCGCCGAGCAGCAGTTGCTCCACCAGGTGGCTGAGCGAGCCGGCCCGGTCCGCGATGGTCTGCACCGCGGCGCGGCGCTCGGCGTCGGTCAGCTTGTCCCAGCGCTGGGCCAGCGTGCTGGCGAAGCCCTGCACCACGGTGATCGGGGTGCGCAGCTCATGGCTGGTGGTGGCGAGGAACAGGTCCTTGGCCTCTTCGAGTTCCTTGGCGGCGGTCACGTCGCGGAAGTCCACGACCCGCTCTTCCTTGTCGTTCAGCTCGTTGCACAGCACGTCGAGCCAGCGGCCGGTGGGCAGCCGGTGGGTGACCCGGGGCGCGCCCGGCTCGGGCACCGGGAACGGCGGCGGCTTGCCGGTCACCTCCGCCGCGGACATGCCGGTCAGCATGGCCGCCGCCGGGTTCCACTGCCGGATCAGCCCGGCGCCGTCGAGCACCGCGATGCCGTCGGCGCTGGCGTCGATCACCGCGCGCTCGTGGGCGCGCTGGCGGACCAGTTCCTCGAACGCGGTCGCGTTGGTGAGCGCCACCCCGGCGTGCCCGGCGAGCACTTCCAGCAACTCCAGTTCCACGTGCCCGACCTTGCGGCCGCTGTACAGCGCGTACAAGGCCCCGTAAGGCCGGTCCCCGACATGCGACAGGGCCAGCGTGATCGTGTGCAGCCCGGGCAGCGCGGACCAGATCAGGTCGGCGAACTCGCCGGACTCCCCGGTCGCCATCATCACATTCCGGCCGGACCGCATGAGCTGGCCGACCAGGCTGGTGGGCAGGTCGGAGGTGCGGCCGCGAAGCCGGGCCGGGAGGCCCTTCAAGCTGACCAGGCGCACCCGGTCGTCCTCGATCAGCACGAAACCGCCCGCGTCGGCGCTGGTCAGGTCGCACAGGCTGGCCGCGATCCGGTCGAGCACGGCCTCCAGGTCGCGCTGGGCGTTCATGTCCGCGACCACGTCGCCGAGCTTGCGGACCACCCGGGCCCGCTCGGCCATGTGGTGCCGGGCGGCGGCGTCCTCGCCGGTGCGGTGGCACACGTTCACCCAGCCGATGACCGCACCGGAGCGGTCCCGCAGCGCGCTCGCGTCGATGCGCAGGTCCAGCAGCTTGCCGTCCTTGCGGGCGCGCCGGGTGACGTAGGAGATCTGGCCGCCGGAGCGGACCCGCTCCAGCGCGGCGTTGTGCTCGGCCTTGAGTTCCTCGGGGATCAGCGGCGGTTCCTCGCCGAGGACCTCCGCGGCGCGCCAGCCGAACATCCGCTCGGCCCGCTCGGCCGCCGGGTTCCACAGCAGTACGGCCCGCTCGGCGCTGAAGGCCACGATGGCATCGGCCGCGCATTCGATCACCGCGCGCGCGGTCGCGTCCACGCGGTCCTGGCCCGCTACCACCGTTTCGGCTCGCACCCTTGCATCGTGCCATCGCCCGCGCGATCTGGCCCGCAAATCCCAAGGCAGGACCATCCGGCCTTGGTGACTCGGACCTGGCTCAGCGCCGCCCTTCGCTGATCAGTTCGCGGAGCGAGAGCCCACCCAGTCTCACCCCGCGCCGGGCACGTCGAAGCGCATCAATTACCTTCCGGTACACGCTCGCTGCCTGCATGGGACAACTCTGTCAGCATCCACAGCTAGCATCCACGACTATCTGCCACCTACACTCGATAACAGGTCCGCCACCATGAGCGACCAGCGCAAAGACCTGGCGGCCATCCGGAAACAGGCCGCGCGTAAGGGCTGGCGCGTCGAGCGAGGCAAGGGGTACTACAAGATGTGGTGCCCGTGCGGGGAGCACTGGAAGACAGTCAAGCTGACACCGTCCGACCCGAACTACACCCGCAACTTACTCGGCCAGTTACGACGAGCAACCTGCTGGGACAAAGCAGAGGCGGACGAGGAGGGATCGCAGTGAGATACCTGACTGTCCAGGAAGTCACTTGCGCGGACCCCGGCTCATTCAAGGACCGACTCGACCCGTTGATGGAAGCACTCCTGCGCCTAGAGGCCGCCGACAGCACCGTGGACGATCCCGACCTCGCCGCAGATCTGAGCATGTGCCGCGTAGACGTCCAGATGATCGTGGAAGCTGCTGACCCCGCCGCAGCGATGGTGAAGGCGCTGGCAACGCTCCGGGCCGCAATCCACGCCATCGGTGATGTCACTCCCGGCTGGGAGACCACATCGGCTGTCATGCACGCGGCACCCGCCGAGGCACCCGAGCGGCTTCTCGCGTCAGCCTGAGCCAGCGGTGCGGATGGCGGCGGTGAAGGTGGCCCAGGCCGCCGGGGTGAAGATCAGCTTGGGGCCGCCGGGGTCCTTGGAATCGCGTACCGCGATGGCGGCGGGCAGCGCGGCGGCCACCTCGACGCAGTCGCCGCCGTTGCTTGCGCTGTAGGACGACTTGCGCCACACCTCGGCGACCTCGACGCAGTCGCCGCCGTTGTCACCGCTATAACTCGACTTGCGCCACCTGACGCTTGTCAGGTCCATGTCTTTGCCACTTCTCTCAGAAGTTCGAGCGAGGCCGACCGGGGCAGGGCCTCAGATCGCAGAGTGTCGTACCGCAGCGTGACGGCGGCGACATCCTCGGCACGCTCAACAACCAGCCCGGTCAGCGCCGTTTCCAGGTACACGATACTGGGCGCACCAGCGAAATCCGCGATCACAAATGCGCCCAGCAGCCCGGCATGTTGCCCGACATCACGCGAGATCACCTGAATCACCACGTTGGGCCGGTCAGTCATCGCGACCAGATGCTCGACCTGGTGGCTCATCACCTCGGGACCACCGACGGGCCGGCGCACCACGCCCTCATCGATCACCGCCCAAAGCAGCGGCGGGTCGTCACGGTCCAGGACGGCCTGGCGCTCCATTCGGGCCGTTACCCACTGATCGATCTGGTCTTCGGTTGTGCCGACCCGGGTGCTCAGTACCGCGCGGGCGTAGTCGGGTGTCTGGAGCAGGCCGGGCACCAGGACCAACTGGAACGTGCGGAGGGAGGTTGCTTCGGCTTCGTGCTGGGCGAAGGGGCGGAACCAGGAGGGGAACGGGGCGGTGCGCAGGTGCTCGTGCAGCCGGGCGAAGGTGCCGGTGGTGGCCAGCGCCTCGTCGCAGCGCTGGGCGCATGCCGACCAGGGACGGGCTGTAGTTGATCCGCGCGGCAAGCTCGTCCCGCGACATGCCCGCCCGGGCACGGGCGGCCTGGAGTTCGGCCGCGAACAGGGCTAACGCCGAGTGGTCATTGTCACGGGACGAGGCCATTTGTCACGCGTCCTCACATCAGCGTCGGGGATGACACGGGCCGGGCAGTGGCCGTTACTCCATGTCCAATGCTCTTCCAAAGCGTAGTGCGGCAGCGACACGCTGTGCGGGCAACCGCAACCGACGCGAACGGAGGGTCATGGCCGCCAACCTGCCTGCCGCTGCCGCGCCGGCCGTCACCGCACGGGTGTTCCCCGGTGAGGCCGGGCAGGTGCGGGCGGCGCGCCGGTTCCTGGCCGGGGTGCTTGACGGCTGCCCCGTCGCCGACGACGCGCTGGTGTGCGTGTCGGAACTGGCCACCAACGCGCTGCTGCACAGCAGGTCCGGGCGGCCGGGGGGCAGGTTCACCGTGTGCGTGCGGGTACGGGCGGCGAGCGTGCGGGCAGCGGTCGCGGACGAGGGCGGGCCGTGGGGGCAGCAGCGCGACTCCGGCGGGCAGAGCGGTCGCGGGCTGCTGATCGTCGGCGAACTGGCGGCCCGGTGGGGCCGGGAGGACGGGGCCGCCGGGCGGACCGTCTGGTTCGAGATCGACTGGTGACCGGGTTACCGGCTCGCCGAGGTCACGGTCCAGCCGAACGATACCCAGCCGAGCTTGCCGTTACTGGTGGCCCGCACCGTCGGGTGGTAGATACCGGCGGCGCTCGGTGAGCCGGTGATCAGCCCTCCGGCGCTGATGCTGGTCCCCGCTGGCAGGCCGGTGGCGGAGAACTTCAAGGTCTGCCCGGTCACCGGGTCGGCGGGCGCCACCTGGACGTGGACGGCGCTGCCGGTCGCATCCTTCTGGAA
>WNGL01000999.1_pt1 | contig 34267 bp, 39 predicted proteins | sample 5400591 | NCBI WGS metagenome assembly WNGL01 (sample SAMN13153377, study PRJNA577476) | soil metagenome | isolation source: 80 cm soil or saprolite under Garry oak tree replicate 1 | place: USA:California | collected 2016-06-15
TCGCGGTGTTCAGGGCGGGCCCGAGCGTGCCCGCCTCGGCCTGGGCCTTGTAGGTGCCGGTCCACGGCTCGATCCAGCCGGCCGTCGCGAACTCGGGCTCCCAGGTCACGTCGAGGCCCAGGATGTCCAGGGTAGGGTCGTGCGCGGCCAGCCTGCGGGCCAGTTGCTGCCGCTGACCGTCTGCGCCCTGCGGCAGCTGCTGGTAGGAGATCGTGTACTTGCCGCCGCTCTGCTTGTTGCAGTTGCTGATGGCCGCCGCAGTGGCCCCGGAAGTGTCCGTGTAGAGGTAGTAGTTCAGCGTCACCGGTCCGGTGCCGGCGCCGGCCGAGCTGCAGGCGGCCAGTCCCGTCCCGGCCAGGACGAAGCTGGCCACGCCCGCGACCAGCCGCCGACGCGAACCCCCCATGACACCCCGCGCGTGAGCGCGCCGGATGGAGGCGCTTGTTCTGCCGCTATCGCTCATCATCATCCCTCCAGCCGCCAGTTCCCGGCCAGCGCGTCATCGCACCGCCTCGCTGGACGACGAGTAACGTTTCCCTTTCCCGGCCGCCGCGAAGCTGGCTGGCCAACACATGTCGCACCGGTCGCACCGGCCGCGGTCCGGCCGCCGCCGCACCGCTGCCGGGTGGCTGCTGATCCGGTCGGCGGGCCGGTCACGCGAAAGCTCGCCGTGCTCGAGCGGTGCACGACCTCCAGGGCAAGCTGTTGCCGCAACGGCCTGACCCGCTCCCTGCGCAGCAGCGCGCAGAGCCGGCGGGCCCCCTCGGCGCCGCTGTCCTCCAGCGGCTGGCGGACCGTGCTCAGGCCGAGCAGGGCCGCCGACTCGATGTCATCGAAGCCGATCACCGACAGCTCGCCGGGAACCGGAATGCCGCCGCGGTCCGCCGCGGTGAGCACACCCATCGCCTGGATGTCCGACGCCGCGAAGATGGCCGACGGCCGGTCCGGCAGCGCCAGCAGCCCGGCCGCCAGCGCCTCGGCGTTCGCCGGGCCGTACGGGCCGCGCCGCGCCAGCCCGGGCTCGTACTCGATGCCGGCCGCCGCCAGCGCCTGGCGGTATCCGGTCAGCCGGTGCTGCGACGCGGTGAAACCCAGGTTGGTGGCTGACATAGGGCGCGCCGTGTCGCCGACGAAGCCGATCCGCCGGTGGCCAAGCGACAGCAAGTGCTCGGTGGCCAGCCGGCCGCCCGTCACGTTGTCGGTGACCGTCTGCGGAACGCCGGGAGCCAGCACGTCCACTGTCACCAGCGGCACCCGGGCGTACCGGAAGGACTCCAGCTGCTGCCGGGACAGCCGCAGCGAGACCACGAGCACGCCGTCGGCGCGGTGCCTCTTGGTCAGCGCGGCCAGGTGGTGATCCCGCTGCTGGGGGGTGTCGACGTTGCACACCACGGTGTCGTAGCCCTGCTCGTCCAGCACCGCCAGCGCACCCGCCAGCCGCATTACCGCCGACGGCCGGGTCAGGTGCGGCACCACGATCGCCATCGTGCGCGCCGTGCCGCGCGACAGCGAGGCGGCCAGGTGGCTGGGCCGGTACCCCAGCTGATCGATGACCTTCAGCACCGAGACGCGGGTTGTCTCCCGTACATTCGCCGCGCCGTTGATGACCCGGGAGACCGTGCCCACGCCGACGCCCGAGGCGGCAGCCACATCCGCGATCGTCGCTCGACGTGGTGACGGCATCGTCACACTCCAGAAACGGACGGTTGGAACCGGTTCCACCGAACTAGATCATCGTCGCGCCGCGCCGCCGCACCGTCAAGAGCCGATCCCACCAGGGCGGTTAGCCGCCATCGGCTGATGGAGCATCTTCCGGGATATCTGAGTGACCGTTCACGCATCATGTCCTCCGCTCAAAGGTTTGATCAGTAGCGCAGGGCTGGCCGACCCCCGTGCGGTCAGCCCTGGCGCCCTCAGCCGTCGCGGATGATCTGGGTCAGCTGCCCGGCCATTTCCGTCAGGGCCTGCTGCGGTTCCTTCTGGTGAGTCAGGGCCTCGTAGACCGTGCTCGAGATGGCCAGGCTGGCCTGGTCGTAGTTGGCGATCGCCGGGCGCGGCTGGGCCGAGTTGATGGCCTGCTCGAGCACCGGCAGGTAGTGGTAGCTGCTGATCAGGCTCTTGTCGCGGTAGAGCTGGGTCCAGACCGGGGGGAATGATCCCTGCTCCAGCATCTGCCGCTCGTTGGCCAGGTTCGTCATGTACTTGATGAAGTTCAGCGCCGTCCGCTGGTGCTGGGAGTACGCGCTGATCGCGAGGTTGGCTCCGCCGAGTGAGCTAGAACCCGTGCCGACCAGGCCCGGCAGCGCCGCGATCCCGAACTTCCCGTATACCTTGTTGCGCGGTCCTGGCACGGAGAGCGCCGCGTAGACGTCGGGCCAGTTGTCGAGGAACAGGAACTTGCCGGCCTCGAACGCGTCCTGGGCCGACTGCTCCTCATAGGTGAGCGCGACCTTGGGAATCCAGCCTTGCCGGAAACCGTTCACGAGGAACTCGAGCCCCTGCAGGGCACTGGCTGAGTTCACGGTGACCTTGGTGCCTTCCGGGGAGAGGATCGACCCCCCGGCCGACTGGACGGCCTCCGCGAAGTTGACGGTGAGCCCTTCGTACGGGGCGAAGGTGCCCGCGTATCCGTACAGACCGTATTCCGGCGCTACGGTCTCGGCGAGCTGCTGCAGCTGGGCCCAGGTCTTGGGAGGCTGCTTGCCCGCCTTGGCGAGGATGTCCTTGCGGTAGTAGAGGAGATCCGCGTTGCTGTAGTCGGGCACGGCGTACAGCCGGCCCTGGTACATCGCGGTGTCGACGGCCGGCTTGAGGAAATCGCCGAGCGGGAACTGACTCTGCGGCAGCGGGATGATCCAGCCGTTCGAGGCGAACTCGGCGGTCCAGATGACATCCATGTCGATGACGTCGTACTCGGCGCTCTTGGCCTGGAGATTCGCGACCAGCTGGGCTAGCTGGTCGTTGGATGCCTCAGGCAGCAGCAGCAGGGTGACCTTCTGGCTGGGATTGCGCTGGTTCCATCCGGTGATCACGCCCTGCAGCCAGCCGGGGTTGTCCTTGCCGATGGCGAAGGTGATTGGGCCGATCCCGTCCGTCGACGGAGCCGACCCGCCCAGGGAGGCGCCACCCGACGTGCACCCCGCGGTGAGCAGGAGTCCGGCAGCGATGACTGCGATACCAGGCATCGCACGCGTCATGCCGGCCTCCACCCAAAGACCCGGGGCCATGTAAGATTCGTACATGCATGTTATGCACCGCCGTTAGGTATATGTCAACAGCATCACATAACGAGTCCGACATGTTTCGCGGCGGCGGAGCGAAGCGCGTCACAGGCCGCGAGGGACGGCAGCCACCTGCGATGTTCCCCTCGTGGTCGGTTTTATCCGCGGCGCTGGGCCTTACTTACGGGTAAGGCCCAGCGATAATCTGAGCCCGGGCCCAGCAGGCCCATGGAGGTGACGGGATCGTGCGGCAGCCCTTGCTGGCACTGCTCGCCAAGGAGCCGGCCCACGGCTACGAGCTGAAGCTGGCCCTGGAACAGATCTTCGGCCAGGCGTATCCGTCACCGAACATCGGGCAGATCTACGTCACGCTGAAGCGCCTCGAGCAGGACGGCCTGGTCCGCAGCGAGGACGTCGAGCAGACCACCCGGCCCAACAAGCGCGTCTACGAGCTCACGCCCGCGGGCCGCCAGGCGCTGCGGGCCTGGGTGGAGGAGCCGAGCGAAGGGCCGCGCATCCGCGATGAGTTCTTCATCAAGCTGATCCTGGCGCCGATGGCGGGACTGGCCGACCGGATGAGCCTCATGAACACTCAGCGCAGGCATTATCTGGGCATAATGCGTAACCTGACCGAGCTGCAGGCCGAAACCGACCCTGCGGACACCACCGCCCGGCTCCTGATCGAGGGTGCCGTCTTGCACCTGCAGGCGGACCTCGACTGGCTGGAAAGATGCCTGGAGGAACTCGTGTGAGCCGTTCAGCATCGAAAGGCCTGCCCCGGCCGCCCGCGCCGTCGGCCGAGTCCCCGGCCCTGTTGAGGACCTCCAAGCTGGTCAAGGTCTACCGAGCCGAAGGAGTCACGGTGGAGGCCGTCCGGGGGGTGGACATCGAACTCGCCATTGGCGAGTTCGTCGCCATCATGGGGCCGTCCGGCTCGGGCAAGTCCACCCTGCTGCACGTCCTCGGCGGGCTCGAGCCCGCCACGAGCGGCGAGATCTGGCTGCGGGGGCAGCGCGTGGACGGCCTGTCTACGGCCGGCTGGGCGATCTTGCGCCGCCGCCACATCGGGTTCGTTTTCCAGTTCTTCAACCTGCTGTCCAACATGACGGTCGCCGACAACGTGGAACTGCCCGCGCTGCTCGCGGGCGCGACCCCGCGGCAGGCCAGGAAGCGGCGGGAAGAACTGCTGGCCGAACTCGGCATCGCCGACAAGGCGGTCGCGGCCCCGGCCCGCCTGTCCGGCGGGGAGCAGCAGCGCGTCGCGCTGGCCCGCGCCCTGGCCAACGAGCCGAGCCTGCTGCTGGCCGACGAGCCGACCGGCAACCTGGACAGCTCCAACACCCGCGACGTGCTCCGCTTGCTCCGCCGCGCGCACTCCGGCGGCCAGGCGATCCTGCTGGTCACCCACGACGCCCGCGTCGCGAGCCTGGCCGACCGGGTGATCAACCTATTCGACGGGACGGTGGCCGACGATGCCAAGATCGTGCCCATCCCGCGGACCGTGAACGGTGTCGGCGATGTCCTGGAGCTGAGAGGCTGAGACCTGATGCGAGGCACGCTCCGGTGGGCGCGCGCTGAAACTTGTGCCCCTTAAACCCGTAACAACCCCGCCGCCATGGTCAGGCATTCCCTCAGCCGTCCCTAGCCCCCGGAGCTAACCAGGTGACGCTGTAGACAGGCCGGTGCTCGATGTGGCCTCCGTGCCCGCGCACGCACGCCTCGGCAACCTCTTGGCTGTGGCACTCCACGGGCTCGCCCTCCGTCGTTGGCGGCACATAGCGCCATTCGACCTTGGTGCAGACGGCCACGGAGTCGCCTGCCTGGACTGTCTTCCCGACCTCGGGCATGTCCTCATCGGTGGCCGGTGGCCCGATCCGCCATGGCACGTCGCTCATGCTCAGCAGGCTATGCGCTGTCGTCACCCCGGAGGCGCGGGCACCGTGACCCAGGCCGTGATCGTGTGCGTCGGCCTGGGCGTGACCGGCGCGGTGCTGACGGAGCTAGCTGGCGTGGTGGCGGTGCTGGCTGAAAAGTACAAATTTGTAGTTTCGGCGCTGCTGCTGGCGGTCGGGCTGGCGGTAGCAGCAGGCACCAGCGGGGGCGGCGACGGGTCCGGGTAGTACGCCGGGCTGTAGCTCGAATTGATCCGGTTGAACGTGAACAGCGCGCAGGCCCCGATGAACAGCACGGCCAGGGCGATGATGATCCGATCTCGCATGTGCTTCTCCTGCTAAGCCAGCCCCGCCCCTGTCCGGGGAAGGCGGGCAGGGACGGGGCAGAATAGGGGCTGGCCCCCGGTCCCCCATCGGACCCGGAAGGGCTGCACGCGAGGGGGGGCCGGGGGCCAGCAGATGCCTGGGCAGCTTCCCCGCCGACCAGGCACGTCCTGCACACTCACGGATTGACTCGCCGTCATGTCCGCTCTGTGCTCTTCAGTTGTTGGCCTGCACTGATGTCAGGGTCGCGCCTATTCTCCGGGGGTGGGTTTGGGAGTGGGTGCCGTCATGTTGCCCTCTTGTTGCCCCAGGTTTTTCAGTACCGACTTCACTGTCCTGGTTTGGTATGGCGCGGCGGGCTCTCATACGGGCCGCTTAGTTCAGCCACTTGGTGACTCTCTTCAGCGAGCGGCGAAGCTCGCGGTTCTTGCGGTGCTGGCGGCGCACGGCAGCCAGCAGGATGACGATCACGACGATGGCGACGAGCAGCGCAGCGCTAGCCATGGAAGCTCACCCGCGCCCAGGTGACCCGGCACCCGCCCGAGGTCTCGACGCCCCAGTTGTCACCCGCCAGGGCGGTCACCAGGTCCAGGCCGTGCGGCCGGTCGTCCCGCCCCCGGCACAGCCACGTCCCGCCCAGGTCTTCGCACTCGACCCAGATGTAGTCGCGGAGCACTTCGGCCCGGACGGTGAAGGACTGCCCGGCCGAGCGGCTGTGCAGGACCGCGTTGGCGCTCAGCTCGGACGCGATCAGCACTGCGTCATCGGCCCTCGGGCAGCCGTCCAGGTACTCCCGCAGACCGGCGCGGACCCGGCCGACCTGGCCGGGCTCCCCGGGGAACGTGCCCGCGTACCTGGCCACCGTCTGGCGGGCTGTGCACATCGCGCCACGCCCCTTCCCGGTGCTTGCATGATGGGTAACTTTGCATAAGAATGACTCGCATTGGGTTAAGAGTCAAGGCTATGCGGGTTGACCCGTGTAAACACCCCGGAGAGCATGGTGAGTGAAGGTGAGTCAGTGCCGATCACGATCACGATGGAGGTCAACCCCATGCGATTCACCCGCAAGCACAGCGACTGCAACGACGGCACCTGCCCCGCGATCTGGGACACCGACGACCCCGCGCTGGTCGGCGTGCAGGGCGCGGTCACGCCCGTTCGGCCGCCGGGTGCGCCGGTCCCGCCCGGCGAGCAGGTCGTCCTCATCCCCCGCGAGCTGCTGGACAGCTATCTTAAGGAGTCCCCATGACCGATCTGATGGCCTGCTTTGACCTGTTCGAGGTCAGCGCCGTCCGCATCGAGACGCTCCCGGCCTACGACGTGCCCGCCGAGGCCGAGGTGCTGCGGGCCTTCGCACGCGGCCTGCCCCTGCCCGAGCGCTCGGCCCGGACCAGCCCCTGGCTGGCCCGCATCGAGCGGACCACGGCGGCCGGGAAGACCTGGAGCCGCGTCCGCGTAGTCGGCCGCCCGCTCACGCCGTACGAGCGGTTCCAGCTCGGCTACGGCTATCCGCCGTCAGCGGAGGCGGGCGAGGTGATCCGCATCGCTGACCGCTCGGCGCACCCGGAGCTGGCCGCGCTCGGCGGCGACTTCTGGCTGTTCGACGGTGACACCGCAGCGCCGTTCGCGGCGCTGATGACGTACGGCCAAGGCGGGGCCTACCTCGGGTCCGAGGTGACCGGCGACCCCGGCGTCATCGCCCGCTGCCGCCAGCAGGCCGCCCTCGCGGTCCGCTGCGCCGTCCTGCTCGGTGCCTTCACCGGGTCCGTGACAGCATGACCGCCGGGCAGGCCCGCGAGCGGCTGGGCCAGGAGCTACAGCGGGTCCGCGTGCTCGCGGGCCTGTCCGGGGCACGGATCGCGGCGGCGCTGGGCGTCAGCCAGTCCACCGTCAGCCGGATCGAACGGGGCGACTCGGTTCCGTCGCTGGCGCAGGTCACCGCGTGGGCCGACGCGGCCGGGGCGGGCGAGGAAAGGAGGGCGCTGGTGCTGGCGCTGGCCGAGCAGGCCGTCAACGAGGTGATCACCCACGCCGAGCGCCTCACCGACTGGGGGCTGACCGCAGAGCAGGAGACGGTGCACGAGCTGGAGCAGGCGGCGCGGACGCTGCGCCATTTCCAGCCGTGCATCATCCCCGGCCTGCTCCAGACTGCGGAGTACGCGCGGCGCATCCTGGCGATGGCCGACCCGTCCGCCGACCTGGGGCAGGCCGTGGCGGCGCGGATGGCCCGCCAGGCCATCCTGTACGACCCCGGCCGGACCCTTGAGTTCTTGCTGACCGAGCAGGCGCTGAGGTTCCGGCCGGGCTCGGGGGATGTCCTGCCCGCACAGCTCGGCCACCTCGCCAGCGTGGCCACCCTGGAGACGGTCAGCCTCGGCGTCATCCCCGCCGATGCCGACATGCACGCCATCACCCGGTGCGGGTTCATCGTGTACGAGGACCGGGCCGATGGCCGACCCCCGTTCGCGTTCACCGAGACGCCGCACGCCTCGCTGTCCGCTTCCGACCCGGCCGACGTGGCTGTCTACCGGGACCAGCTCGCGGCCTTCCGCCGCTCGGCGGTCTACGGCACCGAGGCCACCGAGATCGTGCGGTCAATCGCACGGGAGAAGAGAGCGTTATGTACGAGGACCAGCAGCGGACCAGGCCCTACGGCAACACGGGCCGGGTGTTCCTGCACCAGTTCAAGCACGGGTCGCCCGGCCGGGGGCCGGTGATCTTCGCCGCCGCCGTCGCCCTGCTCGGGCTGGCAGTCAGCGCGGCCAGCCTGACGCTGCTGCTGAGCTACAAGTCCACGGCGCAGGCCCAGGTCCGCCAGCTCCAGCAGGCGGTGGCCAGCGCCCAGGCGGCCACCCAGGGCAGGGCGAGCGCCAGCCAGGTGGACAGCCAGGCCGCCAAGATCAGCCGCCTGGACACCGCGATGGCCGCGATAGCGCAGTTCAGCACGGTGTGCTCGCAATACCTCACCGGCCCGAACGGCGGTCCCACGACGTTCTACTTCCCGTGCAGCGACCAGAAGCCCTGATCCCGGACTACGACGGCCCGCTGTCTGCGCTCCGCGAGCACGTCGAGGACATAGCCACCTGGCTGGCGCCATCTGGGAAGCCAGGAGCGAGCCAGACGCTCACGCCCGCCGCTGCGCCAGTGATGCGGTGGATGCGATCGACGCGATGCTGCGGGACTTGCACACCGGGGAAGCTTTCACCTCTGTTGCGCGTGTCGTTACGGGCCAGGCTCACACCCCTATGTAAGAATCGTGAACATGCAGGAAGTAAGGATGACGATTACCATCGCGCGGGTCTTGCGGGAGTTCTTGGCCGAAGCCTCGCAGGCCCGATACGGCTACGACCTGATGCAGGCGACCGGCTACCCGAGCGGGAAGCTGTATCCCGCCTTGGCCAAGTTGACGAACGCCGGATGGCTGGTCCGCGAGGAAGAGCAGATCGACCCCGCACGCGAAGGCCGCCCAGCCCGTCGGCTGTACCGGCTCAGCGAACGCGGGGCCGAAGCGGCCCGCTACGAACTGGCCGCGCTCAGCCAGCAGATCGCCCCACCGTCTGCGAGACCGGCGCGTCTCCGGACCGAGGGCGGACGCGCATGACGGCGACCCTGGCCATCGTGATGGCACTGGTGCTCTTCGCGGCCACGATGCTCTGGCGGGCGCTCGGCGCGATGTGCGAGCAGGAGATCGAGACCCGCATCGGGCGGCTCCCCAACGCGCTGATCCGTGTCGCTGCCCTGCGGCTTCCCCGGGATGTCCGCAGCGACCTAGCCGATGAGTGGAAGGCCGAGCTGGACTTCATCGTTTCCGGGACCGATGGCCTGCCGGTGACGCGGCTCCTGCGCGGGCTGCACTTCGCCGCGAGCTTGCTCCGTGTCGCACCGTCCGTCGCGCACGAGTTGACCTGCACCTGCACCCGAAGGAGCAGACTATGGACCGTTGCCGGGACCACCTGGTTCCTGCTCTTTAGCGCCGGGATAAGTGCGGAGGTGATAATCGCCTTCGATTCGCTCGTCCGCTCACACCACACCGCTGCCGGTATTTCCGCCGCAGTCCTCGCGCTTGGATCCGTGATCATCAGGAGGCCGCCCTGGGTAATCATCAGGAGACCGCCCTGGATATCAATGCAGGCCCCGATCGAGGTACACGGAGGCTTCCGGTTCGCGATTGGCATCTTGGCAGTAGCGACCGGCCTGTTGATTCACGGCGGCGGCTGGGATGTCGCGTTTGGCGTCTTGGGCGGGGTCGAGTCCACTGCTCTCATCTTGCTCTGTTGGATGCTGAGCAGGCTTTCAATGGAACTCACCTTAGCGATCCTTGGTCGCGGCACCCGGGTTGGCGTCGGCCCGCACTGGCTGCGCCTGCACGTCGGGGCTGGCGGCACCGGGATCTCGACAGGAGCCGGGCCGGTCACGTGGTATAGACCACTGCGGCGCAGAAGGAGGCAATCATGAAGTACGCCAGGACCGTAGTCGTCGCGGCGCTGGCCGGGTGCGGATCCGCCGCCCGGCCGCACGCGCGCCCCGTGCCAACGGTAACAGTCAGTGAGAGATTGCAATGACAGAGCCCATCGAAGAGGCCGCAGGGTCAGTGAAGGATGTGTATGGCCGGATCACATGGGGTGCATATGATCAGATCTTCACCGTAGACGCGGCCACCATTCAGAAATTCGACTGCCAGGATGACCACCAAACCATTGTTGAAGTTGCGGATTTCGACCCCGAGAGGTACGAAACAACTCATCCTGTGAAGCTGACATGCGCCGCGACAGGGCGTTTCCTGCTTACCAAACAGCTTGACGAGACGTTCAGCCGGCTTGCGGCCGGTGAACTACCGGAAGGCAGCCGGAGTGAGGATGATGTAAAGAGACAATCGTACCGTGACGGTGTATACCACTCGTACAGCCTCCCCTTCGATCAGTACCCCGCTGAGGTACAAGCCTTCATGTCCGGAATTTACCGGACGCTGTATGAGTCAGCGTCTCGCGTCTTGCGCCTGTTGCGGTGGCGCTCAGACGCTATAGGGTCACATGCACTTTTTCAGACAATCCTTGCCAGCGAATGGTCCAGGGATGGCCAGCCCCCCTGGTATAAATTGCCTGTCAAGGGATACGTAAGAGCGGCGAACTGGGTAATCCCCCAGCTTGATGCGTCTGTCGCGTACTCCGTTCAGCGATTGCTGACCAGCGGCATCGCTGAGCCAACCAGTGAAGAACTCCTTCGTGAGGCATGGGCAGCGCACGGAGCCAACCCGCGTGCTGGACTGCTCCTAGCCGTCGCCGCAGCCGAAGTGGGCTTTAAAGAGCTGGTGATTGACCTAGTTCCCGAAGTCCGATGGCTCACGCTAAACGTGCAATCACCACCGATAGTAAGGCTGCTGAGTAATTCTCTCCCCGAGCTGCCAGTACGCAAGGGAGTTGCGGCTTCTCCGCCGCGAGAGCTTCGAAGAGTAATGCAAAAAGCGGTGGAGGCAAGAAATGACCTAGCACATCAAGGTGAGTTCGATCGGCTAGATGTTGATCTCTATGAAATACTCGAAGTTGTTCGGTCGCTCCTGCACCAGTTTGCGTATTATCGTGGTTTTTCATGGGTTACGCCTGTATGGTAGTATCCCCATCCTCGGGTTATAGCTAGATCGTCTGCCGACTTGGCTTCGGGACGAAGAGGCCAACTGCTAACGCTCTGCTAACAATAGCTGTGGATACATGGGGACGGCGGTGGACGCCAAAGGTGTCCTGACACGTCGTCTGGCCTGCTGAGGCGGTCTGTAGTGAACTCATGTGGACCCAAAATCCTTCTGAAAATGGAAGCCCAGGAGCAGGCGCGCGGCGGGCCTAGTTCGACAGCGCCGCCCCGCCCCGGTCGTCCTGGCCCTGCACGCATACCCGCAGGTTGCCCGCGCCCACGAACCCCCGGTGTCTTGTATCCCCCCCGCAAGCGCCGGGAGTTCGTGCCGTGCTAGGAGGAATCATGAGCAAGCCAGGCCGCAGATTCGCGGTCATCGCCGGGCTGTGCGTGCTGCTGGCCGCCGCCGTGGCGTTCGCGGTCATCACCGCCACCGGGCTGTCGGCCGCACACCACGATGACGCCAGGCTCCGGGCGCAGGTCGCCAGCCTCAGCGCCAGCCAGGCCAGCCAGGCCCGTCAGCTCGCCGCGATGCGGCGTGACGTGGCCAGCCTCCAGGGGAAGGTGGACGGCCTGACCGTGCCGACGGACCCGCTGTCCGCCTACGACCAGATATGCGAGAGCCAGAACACCAACAGCGCCAGCGGGGTCAGCCAGGTCTACTACTACCCGTGCACGAACAACGCGCAGACCATCCCGCAGCCGGGCAACTGACCGCCCTCGAAGGCGGTGAAACCCGGTCGTCTCGAAGTGCTCGAACGCGATGAGATCGGCCCGGCTGTCGTGCTCGAACACGACGTAGGCCCGGCCGGTTATCGTGCTTGAGCACGATGGCGAGCCCAGCCCCGTCACTCTTGAGAGTGACGTATCCCGGCCGTTTCGTCCGCCTTGAGGTCCGGTTTCGCCGCCTTCGAGGGCGGCATACGTTCACCTTGAGGTGATCGAGATCCCCCGGTTTCGTCCGCCTTGAGGTCCGGTTTCGTTGGGCTTGAGCCCAACATAGCGAGGATCTGCCCGGCCGCCTCGGGGCTGCGCCGAGCCCTGGCCAGCAGGTCCAGCTCAGTTGGCCAGCGCGGCGTGTCCGACATCATCGGTGCCCTGGACGTAGGCCCGGAGGTTGGATGCGCCGATCGCCTGGTACAGCAACTGCGGCGCGGTGGCAAAGCCTGCGGCCGAGTCGGCCCAGATGGGCGTGCCCGCCAGCAGCGTCAGCGGCATCCCCGGCAGTCCGTACTTGCCCTGGGAGCCCGCAGCGGCCACGATGGTGGCGCTGTTGCCGAACCCGGCCGGTCCCCCCGTGCCCGGCTCACCGGCCACGACCGCCGCCGAGCGCGTCGGGCTGCTGGAGCGCCACCTGGAGCTGTGCCAGCAGGCCCGGCTCGATCACCTCGGCGGCACGCCGTGAGCGAGCCCGTCAACCTGGCCTACCTGATCCACCATTACGGCGAGGCGTACGAGATCAGCATGCGGCGCGGCCGGTACGAGGCACGCCGCCGCGACGACGGGACCATGCTCACCGCCGACAGCGCCGATGCCCTGCTCGACCTGATCCGCGCCGACTATGCCGAGCGCCCGGTCAGCAGGCGGATTGCGGAGGCCGACCGCCCGCAGCCGCTGGATTGCCAGTTCCGGCCCGAGGGCTAGCAAACGCGCGGCGGCCGGGAAACCCCTGCCACTAGGGCCGCCGCGCTCTGTCGGACTTGCGAGCACGAGCATCCGTGCTGCCCGTAGCCTTTCCACATGGAGACCACGCCGCCAGGTAAGAGCACTGGCCGGGAGATCGTTGAGCGTGCAGTCGAGGCGGGGCTCGGGTCTATCCCGCTGGTCGGGGCCGCCTTGGCCGTCACCTTTGTCACTGCCCTCGGCTGGCGGATGGAGCAACGGCGTGAAAGATGGTTCACCGAGCTAGCCGAGGCAGTCGAGGAGCTAGGCGAGCGGGTGGACGATTTCGATCTTGAGACTCTGGCGGACAACGATCTCTTCGTGGATGCTGTGGTGACGGCCACCCGGACAGTCGAGCACACGCATCAGAAAGAGAAGATCAGCGCACTTCGCAACGCCGTGCTCAACTCGGTGGCTCCAGACGCGCCCGACGCGGACACCCAGGCCATCTTCTTGAACTTTGTTGACCGCTTCACCCCCTCGCATCTGCGACTGGTGACGCTCTGGGACGATCCGCCGACATGGTTCTCGTCGCATGGCCTGACCCCGCCAGAGGCCGGATTTGTCGGCAGCAGAACGGCGACCGTGGAAGCCGGTTTGCCGGAAATGCAGGGGCGGAAGGACTTCTACCTTCTCATCGCCAGTGAACTCGGCTCAGCAGGGATGCTTACGGCCAGCCTGTCAGGCTCGGTTTCGCCCACATCGCTTATGGACCGGCTAACTACCGATTTCGGCAGGCAGTTCGTGAGATTCATCAGCCCTCCGCCGCGTAGGACAGCATGAGCGCTGGAAGCCAGCGGGCTCACATCGAGCGTCCCCAGCCATCTTGGAGCGCGCCAGGCCGACCGGAGCGGCTACCGTTGCGGGGCGATCGAGCAGCCGTACGAAGCAGATCCGACGTACAGGACGCCGCCGATGTCGTCAATCTGCGAGAGGGGCTTCGGCGCTGTCAGGGTGTTCGGACCCACGCTGACCTGCACGTCGTGCGTATAGAGATCACCGCTCTTGTCCGACGCATGAGTGCGCAGCTCCCCGGCGACGGTGACGGTCGCGGTCCAGCTCATCGTGCCGTTGCCGTCATCGCGGTAGGCGATCGCGCACTGCCGATCGCCAGGGTAGGAGAAGGTCGGTTCCGGGCCTGAAGCCGCCTGCACGGTGGTGCTAGCGGCCGGGGCCGGGTCGCTGCCAGCGCTGCCGCACGCTGCGGCCAGCGCGATCAGGGCACATGCCAGCGCTGCCAGCCCGCATGCTGCCCGCCTTGTCACAGCCCAAGACCTTAGCGCCGATTTTCGCGCCCGGTAGTCGACCCCTGGCCGACTGGAGACGGCCCGGCGGAGGATCACAGCTCGGCGTCGCTGTGCAGGCGCTTTGCGCTGAGCCTCGCGACAGATGGCTGAGTAGTAGGGGATGTAACGCTGACTGCTCTTGGTTGTCGTCGATGACGTCGCCCGTGCCCTCGCGCGTCGACAGCGTGGCCAAGTGCCGATACCCATGTAGTTCATGGTGAGCTGGCCAATATAGGTACGGTAGTTGGCAGCCCGTCACAGACATGGTGAAGCACGACCAGTGTGCCTGGTGGGGCGGTCGTACCGTTCACTACCAGCAGGTCTGACCACAGACTGGGGGTCGATTCGCTTAGTGAAAATTGGCGTTAGAGGTTCCCGTGGTTCGGCGCGCGCATATCAGCACAGGTCGCGGCATGCTAACGGTGCGGCCGGGTCCAGCATGATGACCGTGCCCCAGGGGGCTCCCCTGGCCAGAGGCCGCCGCGCTCAGGCCGTGCCGGTCGCACTGGTGGCCAGCGCGCCGATCGCCGGGCAGGTCACAGGGACCGGGCCGGAACGCTGCATTGTCCGGGCCTGACGGCGAGGGCCAGGCCGAGGGCCAGGCCCGAGCGGCGCGCGGCGAACCCCGGTAAACTGCCGCCTGCGTATCATGCGGAACGTCATCGACTAAGTTCGAGGGCGCAATATAAATGATGTCTGCCATCAAGACTGGAAAGAAAAGACGTGCCAGAAGATCGCAAATGGAAGACATATGAGGAAGTAGCCGCCTATCTCTTGGATCAAATCGCAGAAGTTCTCGGCATGGAAAAAGTAGAAGGTAAGCAAAAAATCATCGGCAAACGTTCTGGAACTAGATGGGAGATTGACGGGAAAGGGGTGAAAGGCAAAGGGGAAGGGTTTGTGATTGTTGAATGCCGTCGCTACAGCAAGTCGAAGCAAAAGCAAGAACAGGTAGCAGCATTGGCCTATCGCATCATGGATACAGGAGCGCAAAGCGGCATAATTGTCAGTCCGCTTGGAATCCAGGAGGGCGGCGCAAAGATCGCCAATTCAGAGAATATCCAGACTGTAACTTTGGATGAAAACAGTACGACAACGGACTATGTCCTCAAATTCCTCAACAGGATATTCGCTGGGGTGTCAATTAAGGGAGAGGGTACGGTGAGCGCAACAGCGACGGTAATCAAGAATCCAAAGGCCTGATAGCGCACTGGACTGTGTTATTTGAGTACCGTTGACAGTTCGCATCGAGGGGGCCACGTACGGACCAGATGCCGCGATGATAAGGGGACACCCACGGTCAGCCACGGTCAGCCGAACCGGCATGACCAGGACATACCCTTAAGCACGTCGAGCTGACGGTCCATTACCGATCTTCCAAGCTGGGCTAGTACCACACTCAAGGTGGCATTGGCTACAGTAGGCCGTTCTTACGCAGCCAGGCCTGCCACGCAACTACGACCTCATCGGCCGTATCCAAGGCGTCATATGAGTTGCCGCCCGATTCGATTCGCCAACTGTGTATTGCAGGGTCGGGGGCCATGCCTGAACCGGCAGAAGCTGGTCTCACTATGACGCTCTGGCCAGTGACCGCAGTAGTGACGTCTCCGGTTCTCGGGCCGCTCTTTGGTTTTCCGGGCTTGCCTGGCCTGAGCCCAAGGTGCTTACTGCCATTGGCGATGTCAGCGCATAGCTGGAGGGCGAACGTGCTGCTGACGTAGCCTTCCACCGCATCCTTGATGTGCTGGGCAACCGGGTTTCTTGCTGGCTGGTTGCCAATGACCTGCTGGCCCCGGTCGTTCCGTAGCCAATCCTTTAGGTGGAAAGCATCCTGGAAGAAGTGGATGAGAGCATCACGCGCTTCATCCGAAGAGGCGACCCAATATCCACGAGCGTAGTTAGTCAGTCGGCCGTGACTCCTCAGCATTCGCTCATACTGCTCCGGCCAGCCCAAGAAGATCGTCGCCACATGAACGAGCGTACCGTTTGGACGATCTTCTAACAAGCAGGCAAGCGAGGCCAGGGCTTGAGGCCTGACCAGACAGCGGTGCAGCGGCGCTATTATTGATTATTCATCTTCAAGTTCGCTGACTCCTTGTATATGTCGCATAAAGTCGTTTGCACTCACCCATTCCCCAACGATATTCTCTTCAGAGTCTCGCTGCTGAATTCTTCTGGGTGAGCGACATAGCTCCGCAAGGGCTTGGATAGATTTATTTACTTCCTCCTTACCTGATATATCAGGTAGTTCTTCCACGCCTTTGATCATCTCCAGTGCTCTGCCAAAGACCGTTACTTGCTTTTCGCCTGATGGCTCGGTAATAATCAGAAAGCCAGCTTGAGGGTCGTATTCAATTCCTATATTGAGTATCTCTCCTAGCATGTGAATCAACACCTGCGCTCCATGCCGCTCTCGTTCAAATCGTTCATGTCTCGATCTAGTTCGAACGGCGATTCTCATGAGACCTTCAGAGTCAAGAATGTTATCAATAGGGACGTAAAAGCGTGCATGTCGGCCAGAATTATCGATCGGCTTTTCTGGTGATTGAACAACCTCCCAATAAGCAATATCACTGAGCGAATCCCACACGACCAGTATTACTGGCTCCCAAAACTGCGTCCAATGATCTAGATGTGAGATGTCGATCGGGTATCGAATATACTTGCCGCCGTTTGTCTTGTATCTCGCCAAATTCTGGCTAGATTTCGCTTGAACAAAGAAGGTGTATTGTGTCGCCTCTTCGTTGTGAAAGATACGAACGAACAAATCTTCTCCGTAGTCCTTATCCAATTCTTCTACTGACCATCCAGCGGACAAGAATGCTTGTGTAATTCTAGCAATGGACTTATCGGCGTTAATATGAGATCGAGGGCGCTTAGGGGGCATGCGACAAGTAAACAACGGTATATGCCCACATGGCAAGGTCGGCACCTGGGGCAGGCTGGCTCTGGACGACATCCTAAGTAACCACTCATGACACCTACTCGCGAGTGACCGAGTAACCAAATGAGTAACTACCACTGCGGCCAGCGGTAGACGCCAGCGGACACTGACGGATGGTCGTTCTCAGGTCAGGCATGCCACAGCGCTGGCAGCCCGCACCGTTACTTGGCTTCGGGACGAAGAGGCCGCCGAGGCCGCGCCCGCGCATTACGGCGGGCCGCCAAGGATCAGGCACCGCTCGCCCTTACCCGGCATGCGGCCGTGCTCGCGCCTGAACTGCCTGACCCTAGTCCCTGGTCCATGTTCCGGCCGACCACTCGTACTCCGCTTGGGAGACCTGAGCCTGGTAGTCCCACCATGGCGTGCAGACGCCGTTGAGTCTGCCGCCGGACGTTTCCAGGTACCGGTCAGGCTGTCGTGGCGTCCGCCGCTCCGAGAGATGCTGCGATTGCCGCGAACTGGTCCAGGGCCGCCTGCAGGTCCTCGACGATCTCGGCGGCGATCAGCTCCGGGGCTGGCAGGTTGCCAGTGTCCTCCAGCGACTCGTCGCGGAGCCAGAAGATGTCCAGGGACGCCTTGTCCCTGGCGACCAGCTCGTCGTAAGTGAACGGCCTGAACCGCTCCGTCTCCATGCGCTCGTGGCGGTTGGCCGGGTTGTAGCAGGCCACGAAGTCATCGAGGTCGGCTCGTACCAGGGCACGGGTCTTCAGCGTGAAGTTCTGGTTCGTACGGAAGTCGTAGATCCATAGCTGTTGAGTCCACGGGTTCTCCGACGGCGGCTTGCGGTCGAAGAACAGCACGTTCGCCTTCACGCCGCCCGCGTAGAAGATCCCGGTCGGCAGCCGCAGAAGGGTATGCACATCGCACTGCTCCAGCAGCCGTCTTCGCACGGTCTCACCCGCGCCGCCCTCGAACAGCACGTTGTCGGGGACGACGATCGCGGCGCGGCCGTTGATGGTGAGAAGCGACCGGACGTGCTGGAGGAAGTTGAGCTGCTTGTTCGACGTGGTCGCCCAGAAGTCCTCTCGCAGGTAACTCATCTCCTCCCGCTCGGTCTCACCCTGGGCGTTGATGACCTTATAAGAGGACTTCCTGCCGAACGGCGGATTGGTCAGCACCATGTCGAAATGATCAGACGGAGTGGACCTGAGCGAATCATCCACGGTTATCAGGCTGGGGCTTTCCGGTGCGCTGATCCCGTGCAGGAGGAGGTTCATGGCGCAGAGCCGCGCGGTCGCGTCGACAATCTCCCAGCCCCGCAGCGCCTCATCCCGGAGAAACCGCTTCTCGTCTGGGTCCAGGCTGCCCGACTTCATCTGCTCGTAGGCGGCCAGGAGGAAACCTCCGGTACCGGCCGCCGGGTCGCATACCCGCATGGATGCCATGGGCCGCATAACATCTACGATCGCCTTGATGAGCGGACGCGGCGTGAAGTACTGGCCCGCGCCTGTCTTGACGTCCTCGGCGTTCTTCGCGAGGAGCCCCTCGTAGGCGTCGCCCTTCACGTCCGCGTCGAGCGTCATCCACTGCTCGCGGTCGATGAGGTCGGAGACGAGCCGCTTCAGCTTCGCCGGGTCCTGGATCTTGTTCTGCGCCTTGCGGAAGATGACACCGAGGGTGCCCGGCCACTTCCCGAGTTCACCCAAGAGGTGTCGGTAGTGAACCTCCAGATCATCGCCGTCCAGGCGCACCAGTGATGCCCAGTCCAGGCCAATGGGGACGATCGCGGGCCGGTTAAATGGCGCCTGCGCCTGCTCGTCTGCCATCTTCAGGAAGAGCAGGAAGGTTAGCTGCTCGATGTAGTCCTGGTAGGACAACCCGTCGTCTCGGAGGACGTTGCAGTAGTTCCAGAGCTTCTGGACGATGGTCGCGCTGTCGCTCATGCCGTGACCTCCTCCCGAGGAACACGTGGCTTACGAGCCCGCGTGGTCTTGTGGCCGTTAGGTGCCGTTCGCTCGGCTGCAATCCGTTCAAGGAGAACCGAAGCAGGTTCGTCATTGGGATCTTGAGAAGCAAGTTGTCCGGAGAAAGCGGCTGTGAGAATGGATGACCGCAAGGATGAACTACGCTTGGCCACCAACTCCAGACCCCCCTGGAGAGACCCGAGTAGCGTCAACCTCCGCTCAGCCTCCTGCACAATTGCGGCTTGCATTTCGGGTGAAGGGAGCGTGAACACTAGATCTTCGATTGCCTGCTGATCAATTTTGGGCATGGTTCCGCTAATGCCCTGCGCTCTTTGCTGAAAATAGCGGCGGCTTCGTGGTGCTTTAAGAACGAGTTCGGCATACTCAGGCACTACTCTGTCGTCCACGCGGGCACGGATGACCAGGTCAGGGTAGACCGCAAGGTTGGGACGCCCTCGGTAGAGGCAGGCCGTTCCCACCAACTCCCGTGTGTTCGACCGCTCTATCAGTAGATCGCCTGGCTGGATCCACAAATCGCGCACTCGTTTAGGGTTCGCAGCGGTCATCTTAATGTTATGGGTCCCAAAGTCGTCCAAGGTGACCGCTGTGAGAGTTAGGACCGGAATAGTGCCAAGTGGATCGGCCTTTGCCGAATGTCCGTTTCGGAGAGGTTCGCGAAGAACATCTCCGAGGCGTATTTGCGGAAACCCCTCACCAATCCATTCCGTAACTGCCGACTCAAAAATAGCAGCCCGCATACGCTTAATGTTCTGACGTACCCGCTCCAGCATCGCGACTCCTGCATCGAGTCGGGAAAACTGCTCCTCGATGGCAGCGGTAATACGGTTCTGCTCTGCGGTGGGAGGGACCGGGACGCAAAGTCTGTTGAGGTCGGCCTGAGTTAGCTTGGGTTGTGCAGTACCTCGGATAGCCCCGTGGAGGGAATTCCCATTCATAAAATGCTTGAGGAACTTAAGCGATATGCCATTGACGCTTTCCACCACATGCGCGTGATTATTGACCCAGAACTGCCCAGTAGCTATCTCTGCGATTGGCTGAGTCCGCGATACAAGGTTCGCGCCGTCTTCAGCGATCAGCAGGTAGATACCGTCGAAAAGATAGTCGTCTATGTAGTCGATTACGCCTTGAGCGCCGAAGTACCTGTACCCACCTCGGCGAGCAGCGCGGTCGCTGGCCTTGACTGGCACTCGCGTTCCGTCGTGATTGACCGTAATGGTGCCAAAGCTCGCCTCCGCCCATCCTGAAGGCAGTCCAACCTTCATGCTGCGAGCACCTCTGTCAACTCATCCAGCAGCGGCGTGAGGCGCTCACCGAAGACCTGCACGGCCTTACCGATGCCGCCGTGCTCCGCGAATGGGGTGTACTCGAACGACTCGGGTGCTATCCCGAGTTCCCCGGCGATGTTCTCCTTCATCCAGGTCAGCCACTGCTTCTGCTCGGCCGTGAAGGCCACCCCCTTCTGCTCCTGCGCGATCATCCAGGCCGCGAACCGTTGCTCGACCTGGTCGCGGAACGGCACGAGTTCATCGTCCTGATGCAGCGTGTACCGTACCAGCGACACGATATCGCTCAGCATCCTGCCACCAGAGCCGCGTACTTTTGACTGATCGAGCACCTCGTAGGCGCGCCAGAGCACGTCCGGTGTCCACTGGCGCGGCGGGCGCTCGATGGCCCTGGCGAGTTCCTTGACCTCGGTAAAGGTCAGCCGTTCCTTGTGCGGGCGGCTGTAGAGCACCTGCAAGGCCCGGATGTCGTCCTTGTGCTCCTCGATGTAGTCCCTGAACGACGAGATCATCGCGGAGGCCTTCTCGCGGGCCTCGGCGGAATGCCCTGCGAAGAGCACCTCGTCCTTGGACACCTCATCGATCGTCTGCTCGTAGGACCTGCGCACGTCGAGGATCGCATTACGTAGTTCGGGGTTGGTGGCCAGCGGTTCCAGGGCCTGGGTGAGCATGGCGTTCGCCGTCGCAGCGACGGCGGCCTGGTCGTCGGCCGACTTGCCTGCCGCCTCGGTAGCGGCGATCTGCTGGTCGGGATCGAGCGCGTCGACCAGGCGGTGGGCGATCGTGCCCAGGTCGGTGCCTCCGGCGAGGCCAGTGAGCACGTCCCGGTCATCTCTGGTTAGGTGCTTGTCCAGGCGGGCCAGGCGCCCGGCGATCGAGGAGGCGACCTGCGGGTCTTTGCTGCCGAAGGCGACTTGCTTGAACAAGTCCTTCAGGCTCAGGGCGGGCTTGCGCTCCAGGGGCTGCACGGTTTCGGCCAACGGGGTGTCCATGACGCCGACCGCGTCGACGACGATGAACCGGTCCTTGGTCTTCGCGTCGTCGGTGACTGACTGGAACTCGGTGTCGTCGATGACCCGGACGCCACGGCCGAGCATCTGCTCGAAGTAGGTCCGGCTCTTAACGCTGCGCATGAAGACCAGGCATTCCAGCGGCTTGACATCGGTCCCGGTCGCGATCATGTCCACCGTGACCACGATCCTGGGGTACATCGAGTTGCGGAACGCTTGCAGCAGGTCCTCGGGCTTGCCGTCGCGCGTGCGGTAGGTGATCTTGGTGGCGAACTGGTTGCCCTTGCCGAAGATCTCACGCACGATCTGGACGATGTCGTCGGCGTGCGAGTCGTCCTTGGCGAAGATCAGCGTCTTCGGCACGGTCCTGCGGCCGGGAAACAGCTCGGTAAACAGTTTGTCCTTGAACGTCTGCAAGATCGTGCGGATCTGATCCTCGGCGACGACCGCCCGGTCGAGCTGCGCGGCGGTGTACTCGACCGGCTCGTCCACGGCGTTCCACCGGATCTTCCTGGTCTGGCGGTCGCGGTACCCGGCGAACTCCCCGGCCTCGATGGTGGACCCGGCCTTGGTGATCGTGGTTTCGATCTTGTAGACGGTGAAGTCGACGTTGACACCGTCGGTGACCGCCATGTCGTGGGAGTACTCCATCACCAGGTTCTGCCGGAAGAACCCGAAGGTCTGCTTCGTCGGGGTGGCGGTCAGGCCGATCAGGTGGGCGTCGAAGTACTCCAGGACCTGCCGCCACAGGCCATAGATGGAGCGGTGGCACTCGTCGATGATGATCACGTCGAACGTGTCAGGGGGGAGAGCCGGGTTGTAGCTGACCTCGACCGGCTCCGCGACCGGCAGCTCATAGACCGAGTGCTCGTCGATCTCCTGGTCCAGCTCGGCCTCGCCCTTGAGGATGGAGAAGATGCGCTGGATGGTGGAGATGCAGACCCGCGACGTGGTATCGATGGCGTTGTGCGTCAGGTGCTGCACGTTGTACTCGGCCGGGAACTTCCGCTGGGTCTCCTGGATCGTGAACTTGTCGAATTCGAGCTTGGCCTGCTTGCCCAGGTTCGACCGGTCGACCAGGAACAGGACCCGCTTGGCATCGGCGTGCTTGATCAGCCGGTAGCACAGGCTCGCAGCCGTGAACGTCTTCCCCGAGCCGGTCGCCATCTGGATCAGCGACCGGGGGTGGTCCTCGGCCAGGGATCGCTCCAGGTTGCGGATGGCCTCGGCCTGCTTGCCCCACAGCCCGCGCTCATCCAGCGGCGGCATGGCCTTCAGCCGGGCGCGGAACGTCGGCAGGTCCGGATTCCCGGCGATCTGCCGCAGCCACTCGGCCAGCGTCTCGGGCCGGTGAAAGGTGAACATGCGGCGGCTGCGGGCCTCCGGGTCATATCCGTTGGTGAATCGGGTCTCGGTTCCGGTGGATTCGTAGAGGAACGGCAGCGGGTAGACGGGAGGCTTCATCCACTCGGGAAGCCCATCGATGTACTTGCCGGACTGGCGCTCCACCTCCACGAGTGGCGTCCCCTCCGGTTTGGCTTCGATCACCCCGGCGGGCTGGCCGTCCAGGAACAGGAGGTAGTCCACCCGCCCGTGCGGTTTTTCCAGGGTGAACTCGCGCACCGCCACCCCTAGACCTGCGCCCAGGTTCAGCGCCTGCTGACTCTGGACCACCCACCCCGCAGCGGCAAGCTGCTTGTCGATCTGAACACGCGCCTTCGCCTCGCGAGCGAGGTAGTCGTGCCCGTCCGGATCGTGCGACTCCACGAAGGGAGAATACTGGCAGATGGATTCCAGGCGCTGGCGGGCCGAGGCCACCGTGGTGCTGGAGCAGCGGGCTGCGGCGGCGATCAGCTCGTTACTGCGGGCGGGATTATCCACCAGCTCCTCAGCGTCGCGCTCGCGGGCCGGGCGCTGGGTCCAGGGCTGCCAGGGCACCTCAGCCAGCCGCTGGCCTCGGCCGGAACATGCACGCCCTGTCGTGCACCCACTGGCCGTCCTCGTAGATCAGCGTGCACGCTATGCAGGCCAGCTCTATGGGGTCGGGGTCATAGTACAGGTCGTGCCCGGCTCGCGGGTCGCCGCCTCGGTCGCGCCAGCCGGGGCGTGGTGGTCGTCGGCCGCTGGCCGCAGGGGCCGCCGGAACACGTCGTGGCTGGTCATGCCGCCCATTGTGCCCCTGAGCTGCGCGTTGCGCACGCAGGCGGGCCGCTGGGCAGGGCAGTTCCCGAAGGACCGTTCTTCGGGAACGCCGAGATCCCGCCCTCGGAAGGACGGGATCTCAGGGCGGCCAGGCTAGCTGGCTCACTCGACGGGCGGCAGGTCGATCGCTTCGAGCGCCTCGACTGCGGCCCCGTTGGTCAGGTGGCCCAGGTAGACCGAGGTCACCGCGACCGAGGAATGACCCAGCAGCTTGCTGATGGTCGAGACCGGCATCCCGGCGCGTTCCAGCTCGCCTGCGTAGGTGTGGCGCAGGCCATGCGGGTGGACCCGCTTGTCTATGCCCGCCTTGGCCGCCAGCCTCTTCAGCATGTTGCGTACGTAGCGGTCGCTCAGCGGGCCGCCTTGCAAGGTGCAGAACAGCGGGCCGCTCCTGAGCCCCAGCGCCTTGCGCCTGTCCAGCCAGGCTGCCAGCGCGTCACCCGCGCTCGGGTGGAAGCCGCGCACAGTCGCCTTGTTGCCCTTGCCGTGCAGCACGCGGGCCGTGTGGCGCTCCAGGCTGATGCTGGCGGGCTTCAGCGCCAGCGCCTCGCTGATGCGCAGGCCCGAGCGGTACAGCAGCATGATCAGCGCCCTGTTGCGAACGCCGGTCGGCGCGCGTCGGCTGCACTGGTCGAGCAGGGCGCGCACCTCGTGCGGGGTCAGCGGGTCCGGCGGGAAGGTCTGACCTCGGGTGCTGGCCACGGTGTGCCTCCAGTATTAGTTCTGAGTGGTACTAATACTGTATAACCGCCTGGTGGCCCGTCTGATGCCCGTTTCCGCGAAAGCGGTACTATTCTGGCCGTTTCTGCGGCTCAGCGCCGCTGCCCATCCTGGTGCTGCTGCCAGCGCTCGGGCGGCGGGTCGGGCAGCAGCGGGCGCGCGACCATCCAGGCTGCCTTCGCCGCGCGCCTGGCCGCCAGCTCGGCCTCGTCGGCTTCGACCTCAAGCCCCTGGTCGCCGAGCCAGTCGGCTGCTGCGTTCAGCTCGTCGGCCAGCCAGGCGATGTAGTCGGCTGCCCGCCACCTGTCCCTGATGCTGATCCGGTTGTCTAGCGCCATGCGAACACCCTGGGGGCTGGCGCTGGCCTGACCTGGCACTTGTCGCACTCGAACCGGCTCAGGTCCTGCGAAATGCTCCCCAGCGAGCGCTTGATGCCGTGGCGCATCGCCAGCCGGGTCTGCGTCTTGCGGCGGCTCAGGCCCTCGGAACACGCCAGCGCGTGCACCAGCGCCCTGATCCGGGCCAGGTCAGCGGGCCTGCGGGTGGCCGGATACCACTTGCCGTCGCGGCCTGGCCTGGTGTTCACCTTCACAGCGTATTCCGCAGCTTCGCCAGCGCATCCTGCGCATCCGATCGCAGCTCGCGGAGCTGGCGGCGCACCTCGCGCTCGTAGGCTGCCATGTCGCCCCACAGGTAGGCCCGCTCGGCGTCAGTCAGCGGGCGGCCGAGCTTGCGGGCCACCATGCGCTCGATCCTGGCCAGCTCCCAGCGCTCGTTGGCCTTAGCGCGGACGTGGCCGATCGCTCCCGAGTGATGCCAGCAGACATAGCCCCCGGTGATCGAGTAGGCGCGGCATCGGAGCCCGGTTGACTTCGCGCGGGCTCGGCACTGGACGGCCCAGCGGACCTTGGCCATGGGTCCATGATCACCCAGGAGAGGCGTCGATATGACGTTAGCCAGGGCAGCGAATCGGAGGTCGCGTGCAGGCGGGCCGGATATGCCCCGTTCACCTTCTGCGTCCGCCCTATGCGCCCCTAGTCCCTGACCCGCGCAGAGTGGTCGGCCATCCTGTACAGCACCGCGAAATCGGGCTCGGTGTCGTCACGGGACGGGTGGGACGGCACTTCTGTTGAGCCCTTCACGAGGGGCTGTTTGGGGGCGTTAACCGGGTAACCCGTCCCACCCGTCCCATACTCTGGCTGAGCTGCGAAAACTCCATCCTGCTGCATTTCCTGGATGTCGTCGTCACGGGTCCTGAAGCGCACTCCGAGCCATGTGTGGAACCTGACGGGCAAAGTAGCCGTCTCATATCCGGGACGCCGGGAGATGCCTTCCTCGCTGCTGTATTTGCGGCCCCTGGACACCCGGTTCGAGGTGAACACCTCGTGGCCGCTGAATCGCATCTGCACGATGCGGTCGGACCACTCCCGGTGCCCGCTGCCCAGCAGCCAGGAATTGATGTCGTCGGTCAGCTCCGAGGCGGGGATGTGCCGCTTCGGGTCGAACACCAGGTGCTCGGCCGCGTAGCCCAGGACCTGATCGCAGGCGGCACGCCACGCGCCGGTATCGCGCATCACCCGGACGGGCGGCTCGCCCATCGTCATCGGGTCGCGCCCGGCCTCGCCCGCGTACCACCGGACCGCCCCGGCCACCAGCCAGGTGAGCACCGCCTCCGCGATCCCGCCGTCCCCGGACCGGACCCGCTCCCGCAGCCCTGGGTCGCCGCGCCGGTCGTCCTCGCCTTCCAGCTTCTCGTGCGGCTTGCGGAACCTGAACGGGTAGTCCAGGGCCAGCAGCCGCCGCCAGGTGCCATTGTCGGTCTCGGTGACCACCGGCCGGTAGTTGGTGGACACGATGATCGAGCAGCCGTTGTCGAAGGTGGCCGTGTTCTCGCGCATCAGCCGCGCCGTCACGGTGTCGCCCGTGACGAGCTTCAGCCGGGTGGTGCGCAGCCGGTGATCCTCCGGGGTCTCCTCCAGCACGCCGATCCGGGCACCGCGCAGGTCCATGATCTCGGTAGGGTGGGCGTTCTCGTCGGCCATCAACACGCGGGAGGACAGGAACGCGATGTAGCCGGTGCCGTGGTTGCCCGCGACCCCGAGCGCCGCCTTGATGCCGCCCTTGATGGTGCTTTTTCCGTTTTCTCCGGTCCCGACTTCGATCAGGATCACGTCGTCGGGCGGCTTGTGGCCGGTGACGGCCTGGCCATAGCGCAATTGGCCGTAAGGAAGCACGTCGGCGGGGATGGCCTCCAGCGCCTTGTCCCAGTCCGGGTGGGTGGCTCCGGGCACGTACCGGGCGCGGGTCACCTTAGTGAAGTACAGCTCCGGGTTGTGGTCGAGCAACTGGCCGGTGCGCAGGTCGGCCACGCCGTTCGGGCAGTTCAGCAGATCCGGGTGGGCATCGAACTCGGCCGCGTCCTTCTGCACCAGGCCCCTGGCCAGGGCGGCCAGGTTGGTGATGCGCTTGTGGGTGCAGGCAGCCCGCCAGGCTGAGGCCAGCGCCTCCAGGCGGGCCAGCTCCTGCGTGCCCGCGCCGCGCCGGGCCGCCTGCGTGAGTGCCTCGGTGGCGTCGAGATGCTTAACCTTCAGCCAGCGCCGGGTCTCTTCCTGGACTGCCACGTCCTTGTCAGCCAGGACTTCCCACCGGCCGGTGTCGTCGCTGTACCTGAGCCAGCCCAGGCCCGCAGTCCACTGCCAGCGCCCGTCGAGCACGTCCTCGGCGAGCTGGTCCACCATCCAGCCCTCCACGTCCACCAGCGGGTTCTCGGCCACCGCCGGGGGTGACAGCGAGGCACCGCCCTGCTGCCACAGCAGCTCCAGCGTGCCACCGGCACCCAGGTAGTCATCGATGCCCTTGGTGGGCTTGCCGTTGAAGGCAGGCGGCGGGATGACGTAGGTGGGGTGCGCGCCCTTGGACTTCAGCCACGCACCCAGCCGCCCCATTGCCCGGCCGACGTTCGGGTTGCCGAGGGCATCGGAGTCGTAGGCGATGTACACGCGGCGGCCCTTCAGCGGGATGTCCTCCCAGTCACCCAGGCTTCCGTGCGTGCCGCGCCAGTTGTAGACGCCAGCCAGCGCGATCGTGCAGTGGCCGAGGGAAGTGAGGCAGTCGGCCTTCTTGATGCCCTCGGTGATCCACAAATCCACGGTGGGGTCGATGATGTCGTTGTGCCACCTCGGGTGCACGTCGATCACCGAGGCCCGGCCGACCTGGCTGGCGTACTTGCGGACCTTGCCGGTCTTCGGGTCCTTCGGCGGGCTGTCCGGCCGGTACTGCCAGCCGATCGGCTCGCCGGTCGCCCTGTACTGCGGGATCAGCAGGCCGGGGAACCGGGCGTCGTCATTGCGCGCCCAGCCCGGTATGCCCAGGCGCTTCAGCAGGTTCTTCGGGCTCTGGTCACCGGGGGTCGGCCGGGACACCGACAGGTACCCGCGTGCGGCGATGACCTCATCGCTGATCGCGGAGTTGCGCAACTGGATGACGTGGAAGGGCAGCAGGCCGTTCAGCCCTGCGCTGCTGCCGTCGCCTATATTTGACATGTCAAGTACCTCCTTCGGAGCCCGCCGACGCAACCCGGCGGGCTCCTGGTCGTCTACGGGCGGGGCTTCAGCCCGGCGCGGATGTGGTCGCAGTCGTAGAGGAACTGGCGCTCGGCGTCCCTGAGCAGCTCCAGCGGGTCCTCGGGATAGCCGAGCACCTCGGTGGTCATCTCGTTCGTGCCGCTGGCGATCATGTGGATCAGGTCGGTGATCAGGCACATCACCAGCCCCCGCTCTTCTGTGGGGTCGTGCGGGCCGATCCGGTTCGCGTATTCGGTCAGGGCGGCCCTGGCTGCGTTGATGTCCATCGTGTTTCCTTTCGTGGTGGGTGCTTCAGGGGCGGTTGGCCCGGACCCGTGAGGCCAGCTCGGCTGGTCCGCACCGGCACCGCGATTCAGGGGTCCGCATGAGCATCACGCTCGGGACGTAGATCCTGCGCCCGTCTTCCGGGCAGTCGCAGAACACGGTGTCGCGGCGGGAAGGGACGCCAGCCGCCGTGAGGTCGTCGTACCACTCGGCTGAGCACCGGTTGCAGTGGACCAGGTGGTGGTGATGCCCGCCGAGCATCTCTTCGGTGATGATCAGCGTGGTCACGTCTGCGGGGCCCAGCCCGGTGCAGGCCACGCAGGCCGAGGCCCTCATCGCTGCGCCTCCGGGCTACCAGCGGAGGGCGGGGTTATCCTCTGTAGCAAGAGACTTCTCCTTTTGGCGAAGCTGGCTGGGGTCTCGTGAGATCGATGGCGGGGCGGTCGGCTGGTCACCGGCCGCCCCAGACGACCGATGACGACCTCCGCAGCTCGGGAGCCGCAGAAATCGTCATCGTGATCGTGGTGGGTTAGCCGCCGTCATCGGGCGGCCCGGTATCGCGTTCGAGGGCATCGGCGACCGCCTGGCGGACGAACTCGCTCAGCGCGCCGCGCTCGTCGCCCGCCAGCTCCACCACCCGCTCGCGCAGGTCGGCCGGGAACCGGACCCCGATTATCTGTGCTGGCATGTTAAACATCCTGACTGTCGTCACCCCGGTCTGGCAAGCGGCACGCGGTATCGAACAGGGTTTGGTGTTTACACCAGCCACCAGGCTAGCTGCCCTGGTCATTCCGTTTGTATCTGCGTGCTCCCCGGTGTACTGTTTGGCATCCGCAGGTATCCCGGCGGTCAAGTTGAACAGGCCGGGACCGCGCTGGCGGCGGAAGGCCCGGCACCTGAACACGCGGGTAAGACCGGGGCGAGACAAGCGGCCAGGCAGCGGCGAAGATCCCTTCGCTTACCCCTGGAACAGCCATGCCCCGCAAGGACCCCGGTCCCCTCACGCTCGATGACCTGAAGGACCGCACTTTCGCCACCGTCCCGGAGTACGCCGCGATCATGCGGCTCGACCCCCGCACGGTCTACGCCGCCATCAGGGCCGGTGACATCCCGGCCACCAAGGTCGGCAGCAAGAGCTTTATCCCCGTGGCCTGGATCAGGCAGGCCGCGTCCGGCCAGCCGGTCGGCGGCGCATCATGACCAGCCGCGCGGACCGCATCCGCAGGGCCGTGCCGGGCCTGGCCGAGGACGACATCAGCGCGCTCGCCAGCCTCGGGGCGGCCGAGGTGGCCGTGATCGCCAGGGCGCTGCGCCAGGCCCGGCGGGACGCGCTGGCCGAGGCGGCAGACCGGAAGAGGCAGCGCAAGGCCGACAACCGGAAGCACGGCAACTACGACGAGTCCGACTTCACCCGGCGCAACCTGGCCGTGATCGCCAGCCAGGGCAAGCGGGCCGAGGGCGGCAGCCTGGCCGCGCTGACCGCGCTGTCCGAGGGCCGCAGGCACGCCGACACCTGGATCAGGTGGGCGGTCGCCGGATGCCGCGCTGAGGGCTACTCAGACGCCGAGATCGGCGAGGCCCTCGGCATCACCCGCCAGTCGGTCGGGGAGCGATTCGGGCGTAAGGGAACCCTTACAGCGGACGGCCCCGCAGGCGGCGCGGCATGAGCCGCCGCCAGGTCACCGACGAGGACCGCCAGCGGGTGCTCTACCTGCGCGGTCAGGGCCTCGGCTACACGCTCATAGCCCGGCAGACCGGCCTCGGCCGGACCACCGTGGTGCGGATCATCGGCGCTGCTGACGAGCCGCTCCCGGCCAACGAGTACGACCTGGACAGCCAGCCGGTCGGCCCGGAGGAGCACCGCGCCGTGCGGCGGGCGCTCGGGCTGGCGTCAGCGGAAGACCTGCTGGCGCTCAACACGGAAGCGGACCCATTTTACTGTGGCACGCCAGCCCACCTGCGGGAGGCGGAATGGTTCGGGGACCTGTGGCGCAGCCTCGGCTTCCCGGACGGGGCGCACCCGCGCCGCGTCTACTACAAGGCGGGCTCGGTCCCCGGCGTGACCAAGCCGGACGGCTCGCCCTTCGAGTACGGCGAGCTGAGCTGGCGGCTGATCACCCGCGCTTCCCGGCACGCGCGCAACCTGGGCACGGTGGACGCCGAGCTGATCCGGGACATGCGCGGCCGGGGCATCGCCGAGAACGTGATGGTACCCGGTGCCGGGTCCAGTGCCGGGGAGGAACGGCACCCCTCCGCGATGCTGGCGGGCAGCGACGGCGAGGAGTGGGACGGCTGGCCGCTGCACCAGCTCTGGCTGCCCGACCCCCGCTGGTGGAGGATGCCGTCACCCGAGGTCAGCGGCTACGGATACGACGTGGCCGACCAGCCGGTGCTGGTCGAGGTGTGGCCCGAGAAGTCCACCATGGACGACATCCTCGGCCCGCTGTGCCGCGACCTCGGCGTCAACCTGGCCAGCGGCAAGGGGTTCGAGTCGATCACTCACAGCCTGGCGCTGCTGCGCCGGGCCGAGCAGTACCCGTCGCGCCGGGCCGTGGTCTTGTACATCTCCGACCACGACAAGTCCGGGAACCAGATGCCGGTCTCGGTCGCGCGGCACCTCCAGTTCTGGGCCGCCCGGCTCGGCATCGACGCGGAGGTGCTCGTCCAGCCGGTCGTGCTGACCGCCGGTCAGGTCGCGCACTACAGCAAGCTGCCGCAGGCACCCGAGGAGGACGGCAGCACCAAGACCGAGCTGGACGCCCTGGAGGCGCTGTACCCCGGCGAGCTGGCGCGGATCGTGGAGGCCGAGGTGGAGCGCTGGCGCGACCCCGGCCTGGAGGAGGCGCTGGCGGACGCTGAGGAGGACGCGCAGCAGGCTGCGGAGGATACCTGGGACGACGTGTCCGGTGACCTGGCTGGCGAGCTGGAGCAGATCCGCGCCGAGATAACCGCCATCACGGAGGAGTACCGGCCGGTGATCGCCGAGATCAACCGCAAGCTCGCCGCGCCGAGAGGCAAGCTCGCCGCGCTGAAGGACCGCGCCCGCGAGCTGGCCGCCGGGACGGACTTCGGCCTGCCGGACCGGCCAGAGCCGGACGACCCGGAGGCGCTCGATGACCGGGATGAGGTGCTGTACGACTCAGAGCGCCACTGGCTTGACCAGCTCAACGCCTACCGCGAGCACCAGGGCAAGGAGCCCCTGGACCTGGACGGCGGTGCATCATGACCGCCGATGAGCCGGTGCCGATGACCAGGCAGGAGTGGGGAGTTGCCCGCGACTACGGCGTGGTGGCCTGCGAGGAACGGGCCGAGCGCCAGCGGGAGGAAGCCGCCGCCGCGCTCGCGGCGAAAGCCGCGCCACTGACCGCCGAGACGATAGCGCGGCTCGTCGCGCTGCTGAGCCCTAGCCCGGAACGGTGATCCGCCCGGCTGCCGGGCCGGGGCCGTCCGTCAGGGTCAGCTTGGGGAACAGGAGCCGGATCACCTCGCGCTTGGCCGCTATCACCATCGCATCCCAGCGGGCCTGTATGTCCGCGCCAGGGCTGGCCAGGTCCCGCAGCGGCAGCGGCACCGATAGCTCCGTGGCGCGCTGCTCGGCCGCCTCGATCAGCGGCAGCAGCTTGGCCTCGCGGATGGCGTAGGCACGCGGGGTGATGTCCGCCGCCGCCCACTCGTCCAGCTCGGCGCGGAGCCGTGCCGCCTCTGCCCTCGCCTGGATGATCTTCTCATCGCTCCCGTTCGCCAGGTGCTTGTAGAAGTCGGGAGAGCTGAGCCTGCCGATGACCGCTCGGGTGACGAAATCATCCGCATCGCCCATGACCACCCTGTTGTAGTGCCCCTTGTGATCCGAGCACCAGTATTTGACGGTCACCATGCGGTGCCGTGGCGTATCGACCGCCATCGGAGCACCGCAGACTTCGCAGGTCATCAGGTAGGACAGCAGGTATTTGCACTTGCCAGGGCGAGTCTTGTGCCGCAGCGGGTTGGATAGCACGTGCCGCGCCGCCCAGAATGTGTCCTCATCAATGATCGGTTCCCATTGCGCGTCGATCAGCTCGCCGTTGACACGGCGTTTCCCGATGTACGCCGGGCTGGTGGCGAACCTGCGCACCGTGCGGCGGGTCCATTTCCCGCTGCCGCCGTTGCCTCCGTGCGCGGGGACGGCACGGCGGTTCAGGTCGTCGGTGATCGCGGAGACCGGCTCGGCCGATGCGATCCTGCGGATGATCTCGGCGGCGATCTGCGCCTCTCCCTGGAGGGGGCGCTGTCCTGTCAGTGCCCCGGTGCGCGGGTCGTGGGTGCGCTCGAACCCGTACTGCCTGACCCCGTGCGGCATCCCGTGCACGGCGTTGGCGGCCATGCCGCGCTTGATGTCACGGGCCTTCTTCTCCGATTCGTAGGCGTTGTCAATGCCCGCGTCGGCCATCGTCTTCCAGTCCCGCGCGATCCTGACATCGTAGGTGCGTTCCTCAGTGGTGACGTAGATCAGGATGCCGCCGACGCGGCACCTGCGCAGGAACGCAAACCAGTCTTCGGGCTCGCGGCTGGCGCGGGAGGTGTCCCACATGACCACGATGTCCAGGTGCCCGGCGTCCAGGTCGGCCTGGAGCCGCGCCCAGTCTTCCCGCGCCTTGCGGGCGAACCTGGACGCTGACCCCTCATCCTCGTACTTGGCGACCTCCAGCCAGCCGTTCGCGGTGATCGCGGCGGCGTTGGCGTCGATCTGCTCGCTGACGCTGCGGAGCCTGCCCGAGTCGTCCTCGGACACGCGCCCTATATTCCCAGCTCGGAGCGGCATCGGGTCTACACTTCCAATCATGTGGTCAAGGGTAAACCTTGCTACGTGGAAAGTGGCGCAAGCTGACCTGCGCGCCCGGCGGGGCCAGGCTCTGACCACGATCGCCGTCGTCGCCGGGGTGGTAGCCGCGCTCTTCCTCGCCACGATGCTCCTCCAGGGGGCGGTCAACCCCTGGCAGCAGCTGTCCGCCCGGACCCGCGGCACGGACGCGCTCATCTACTTCCAGGACGGCACCAACACCGCCGATCTGCGCCATGTAGCGGGAATCCGGGAGATGAGCAAGCCCTACCAGGCCGCCTCGGCCACGCTGGAGCAGGGCGCGGTGAAGTCCCCGGTCGAGCTCCGGGCCATGACGCCCGCGCCGCCAACGATGTCCGTGCCGCTCATCGTGGACGGGAGCTGGCTGCGGTCCTCGGCCCCGGACGGCGCGGTCCTCGAGGCGTCCTTCGCTCAGGCCGTGCACGTCGGCGTCGGTGATCGCATCCGGGTGGACGGCATCGACGGCACCACCGTTGCCATGTCGGTGATCGGCATCGCGGACACCGCCGACCAGGGTTTCTACCCGCAGTGGACGCCCGGGCTCATCTGGGTGCAGCACAAGCTGCTGACCCGGGTCGAGCCGAACCCGAGCGAGACCCACGTCATCGTCGGGCTGCGCCTCGACGACAACTCCGCCATCGCCACCGGCCAGGTCGTGCAGACCATCTGGAACCTGTACAACGGCGTGGGCGAGAACTCGGCTGTGGAGCGCTACTCCACCTGGCAGCAGGTAAAGGACTCGATGGCGAGCAATGACCGGCTGCTCGGGCTGCTGCTCGCCCTGTTCGGGATCATCGCCCTGGTGGCCGCCCCGTGCGCCATCGCCAACGTCACCGCGGGCCGCGTCCTGGTGCAGCGTCAGGACATCGCGATGCTGAAGGCGCTCGGGTTCACTCCCGGGCAGGTGGTCCGGATGCTGCTCGCCGAGCAGACCCTGCTCGGGGCGGCCGGGGCCGGCCTCGGGCTGCTCGCCGCGCGGATCATGACCTCGCCGGAGTTCGTCAGGCCGCCGGACGGCACGCCGGTGGGTCTCGCGCCGCTGTCCGGCGGCTGGATGGCGCTGATCGGCGTAGGCACGGTGCTCACCGTCGCGATCGCCACCGTCATCCCGGCCTGGTGGGCGGGCCGGGTGTCGCCGGTCGCCGCCGTCCAGCCCAGCCCGCCCCGCGGGCACCTGTCGCTGATCGCCCGGCTCAGCCTGCTGTTCCACCTGCCCGCCGCGCTGGTGCTCGGGGCCAGGGACTCGCTTACCCGGCGCCTGTCCGCGGCGCTGACCGTGTTCGGCGTGGCTCTCCTGATGGCGATGATCACCATCACGCTGACCTGCTGGTCGACCATCGGCGGGTTCACCCGCGACCCGGGCAAGATCGGTCTGGCCTCGGCGGTCACGGTCAGTCAGGGCGGCCTGGACAACAAGCAGATGCTGGCCCTGATCAGCCACGACCGTCAGGTGCTCGCCTCCTACCCCGGCGCCCAGTTCGTCACGCT
>WNGL01001004.1_pt1 | contig 34232 bp, 29 predicted proteins | sample 5400591 | NCBI WGS metagenome assembly WNGL01 (sample SAMN13153377, study PRJNA577476) | soil metagenome | isolation source: 80 cm soil or saprolite under Garry oak tree replicate 1 | place: USA:California | collected 2016-06-15
TGGTGGCAGGTCTTTTCATCGGGAAACTGTTTGCGAAACTCTTGAATATTCATAGCATACCCTCCTATAGAGAGCATGCTACAACACACTGGCGACAGAATATGTCATTGGCCTTTTTATTGGTGATAATTCCGTATTTATTTTCCATTGTTGCCATGCGATATAGGCGGTAACAACAGCAATCATCGGGGTTAGCATTGCTTTTGAAAATTCAGCAATTACTGACCAATCTATTTCACACATTTTTTACCTCATTATTTACTTTGTAGTAGTTAATTCAAATCTTCACTGGAGCAAATATGGACGTTAAAACTATTGCAATAGCTAACATTTCGGATGTGCTTTCACTGGCTGGCATCAGCGTTGTTGATGTCACAGATACCGATGTTGTGAGCTTCGATGCTGATACAAAGGTAGGTGCAACGACCTTCTCTGCTGGCAAGTATGTCTCTGTTGAAGTCAAGGTGCTGGTGCCTTGTCACAACCCGCTTCAATAGTGGTAAGAACTTCAATGATGGGAGTAGTTTAACTCGTTGTTGACCGGTTAGAGCCTGTCATCTACCCGTATATGCAAGCATCTACCTGTAGATGAAAGGATATACAGATAGATACCTAAGAAGTATATACATATAGATGTTTTTTCGGTTTCTCGTTGTTATCCTTTTCATCTACCTGTATATGCTTTTCCAGCTGCGTGCCGACGATTTTACCATACTGAACAAACCAGAGTTGCTTCTCCGGATTCCAGCGCGCGCCCGCCGCTTTCGCCTGTGCGCGCAATTCCTTTTCATAACCTTCGATGCGCAGTGGGACCAGAGTATCCGCAGAATATTTTGGCGCTGGCGGCGTCCAGTCGGCCCTTTCCACGATCAATTCAACCGTTTTCAATCTTTGCCGTGATTCCGCATCATACCGGAACCGGACACATACCAGGGCATCACCGTACTTGTCGGTAAGCCCTTTAGTCCCTTTTTGCCCAGGTTTCAGAATCAAGCGCGTTTTCATACATTCTCCGGTTACTTTCCGGTAATTCTGATTTTCATATCATAGTATCTCCAAACAATAAACGTATTTAATCCCACTGCCCGGCCTGATTATGCGTTCCTGAACGCATATATCTAACGCCCCTGCCTCTGTCATGTTCCTTGAAAAGGTGGCATCCGACAATATAGTCTAGACCTGAAAAAACTCTTGATCGTAATGTTACATGTGATACTATGAAGCCATGACAACAGCAGACAAGACACTTACCCGAATGAGGAACAATCCCCGTGACTGGCGCATTGACGACCTATTGACAGTGGCTGAACGTCACGGCATTGAAGTCCGTAACAACGGCGGTAGTCACCACGTCTTTTCTGCCACCGGCGTTACTGACACTCTTTGTGTTCCGGCACACCGTCCCGTCAAGCCGGTTTATGTCAAAAGATTCATAGCAATGATTGACTCAATCAAGGAGAAAACGCCATGACCGTCAAGAAGATCAAGCCAGTAACACCGCCGTACCCTTTCGAGGCTTACGGCCATATCATTGCGCCACTTTCAGTAGATGACGGCGGCGGGTACATGATCACATTTCCGGATCTTCCCGGCTGTATATCTGACGGTGAAACATTGGAGGAAACGCTTATCAATGGCCGCGATGCTTTCAATAGCTGGATCGCAGCACAGGTGGATATGAAAAGACAGATACCTGCGCCTACACATTATGACGATGGGGGCAAGCCGGTCAAGTTTGTCCAGCGGCTTCCCCGCTCGCTCCATGCTTCATTACAGGCAAGGGCAAAGGCCGAAGGGGTAAGCATAAACACGCTTGTGCTTGCACTTATTGCTGAAGGTCTTGGGAGGCATGAGGGTAAAGCGAACGGTATGCCTGAAAAGAAAGCGGCATAGCACCATGGCGAAGGCGAGAGAGACCATTTGACTCCGCGAAAACATAGGGTACAGTTACCAAAAATAAAGGGAGGATTCGCCAATGAAAATAGCAATCGCGGTTACGGCCATACTATTGGCCAGCAGCATGGCTTGGGGGTATAGAGATGAACCTCCGGTTGATCTGGGAGACTCAACTCATGCAGATCAGGGAGACGTAACTCATGCCGATCAGGGGAAAATGCTCTTTGAAAACGTCAAACTCGGAACAAACGGGAAAAGTTGTGCAACCTGCCATCCCGGGGGAAGAAAACTTGAGTGGGCGGCAACATTTCCCGAGGATAAACTGGCCAACATAATTAACACCTGTATCACCAAGTCATTGAAAGGAAAGCCACTTGCCGTGGATTCCGCTGAAATGAAAAGTCTGGTTCGCTACATTAAAACGTTTGCCGCACCTTGATCTCCAAAGCCCTTGAGAAATCAAGGGCTTTTTTTGTGTTGTCCGTCATTTATGGAGGGCTATTTGATATCAAGATTTTTGGGCTGAATGGTGATGCAGAGACATTCCCCAACTGCATACGTAGCTTTCTCGCAATAAATGCGACCATGAACCATTACTTTGCGGCCCTCTACAGATACGACCTTGGTTTCCACGCTGACAACCTTATGCAACGGCAGCATGTTTCGGAAATTGACGTTCAGATTACCGACCACGATCGAATAGCCGGCAGCCCATGCGGCCAGTCCCAAGACCTCATCCATGACTGCAGCCATTGCTCCTCCGTGGGCGTGGCCGGGAGGCCCCTCAGTCTCGGGACCGAACCATACCTTTGCCTTGAGATGTTGTGCTGAGTCCTGATAGTAGCTGACCCTGAAACGATTGCCTTCGGGATCGCCGGAAACGAAACGAAGTGAAGAGCCGACGAATGCAGCGGCATCGAATGGGGTCCAGTCAATTTCTCCTCTCAGATCTGGTTTGTCGCATGTACTGTTTACATTTGTCTGATCCATTGCTCATAGCTCCTTATGCATATGATGTAATAACAAGTGACTGCTTGCCTTGCCTGGTCTTTTCGCTCTCCTTAACCCTGATGGACAGCGATTGATACCCACCCTTTACTTCCCGTCATATGCCCCTTGCAGCGTAGCGAGATCGAATTTCTTCATCTTGAGAAATGCCTGGGTAACTCGGTCCAATCTCTCACGATCCTGATCCTGCATCATTTTGTCCATCACAGCAGGTACGATCTGCCATGAGAGTCCGTACTTGTCTTTGAGCCAGCCGCACTGTTCTGATTCGGGCACGGCAGAAAGCCTGTCCCAGAAATAGTCAATTTCTTCCTGGGTGTCGCAGAACACCATGAACGAGACAGCTTCATTAAAGGCAAAGCCATGCATGGGAGCGCTGTCCATTGCCGCAAACCACTGGCCATGGAGCATGAAGTCGGTATACATGATCGTTCCTTCCTTGTCAGGTTCCATGCCATTGGGGTAGCGGGCAATAATTCCTCGTTTTGTATTGCTGAATATGGAGAGGTAGAAGTCGCTTGCTTCTTCCGCCTTGCCGCACACCGCTCCGACAAACATGAGCGACGGAGTGATAAACGGCCGTTCCTCGCCCGATGCGTTGGACAAAATGAGCTGCCAGGAGAGGCCGTATTTGTCCTGCACCCACCCAAAGCGCTCGCTGAACGGATATTGCTGAAGCGGCATGAGCGTTGTTCCGCCTTGCGACAGCTTGGCCCAGAGCGCATCGAGATTCTCCCGCGCCTGTTTGTCTTTTGATGGGTCGAAATTGAGGATGAATGATACCGAAGGATTAAATTTGAAAAACGGTCCGGCGCTGATTGCCGTAAAGCGGTAGCCGGAAAGCGTAAACGAGACAACATCGCAGTCGCCCGACGGCGTGTCGTGCAATGTCATGCTGCTTGTGATTTTTGCATCGGGAAAGGCAGAGCAATAGAAGTTTGCCGCTTCTTTTGCTTCCTTGTCGAACCACAGGTGCGGAACGATCTTTTGGTTGATCACAGCCATTGCGTTCCTCCTTATAAGTCCAACGGGCTGGGAGTTGACCGGGCGGTCAACCCACAAACGCCCGCGCCGCCTCATCGGCCTGCAGCAGATATTCTTCCGGGATCGCGTCTGAAGTGCCCGGCCCGACCCCGCAGGCCCGGATAAGACGCGTGTCCGCAAATCCCATCCACTTCAAAAAACCCTCATAGCGCGGATAGATATCGGCAAACAGCGCTTTATCAGGGTGGCCCTGAGTCAGAACTACGACCAGCTTCTTGGGACTGAGCCGGCTGGGTTGCGGATTGGTCAGGTAATCGACCTTCAGGTACGAGTAAGTCCGGTCAATGAATCCCTTCAGTTGCGCGGTGACATCCCCGTAATAGACCGGCGAGGAGAGCAGTACCACATCAGCCTCCTGGACCGCTGCCAGCACCTCGGTCAGGTCATCGTTCAGCACACAATGATCGAGCCCTTTCTTGCAGGCGTAGCACCCCTGGCAGCCGCGGTAGGTCAGCTTGTTCAGTTCAAAGGTGCGGGTTTCGGCGCCCTGTGCGGCGGCGGTTTCCGTAAAGCGGGCGGCGATGGTTGAGCTGTTCTTTCCGGAACGCGGGCTTCCCAGCAGTGCAACGACTTTCATGATTTCCTCCTTGGGTTGTGTCAGAAGTGGGCACGGGTAATAATGCCGAAAAGATGGATCAAATACCGGTATTAGTCAAGCAAGGATAAAACCTAGGGGGACGCTGCTCGGTAAGCCTGGAAAGAATGCGGCATAGCTCCTGACAAACTCAAAAGCCCTTGAAAATCCCAAGGGCTTTTGCTTTTGCAAAGAGGTCAACTGTTCCCGCAAATTCAGTGCCGAAAGCAGGTGTACCCCTCCCTCGCCTGCAGCCGGATGATCTCGTTGAAGCGCCTGCCACCACGGTGGCTGGAGGAGCCACGGCGTCAGCGAACAGGGTGCGTCCCTTCAAGGTGTCAGGGACACTCCCAAATGTAAAAGCCCCTGAAAATCAGGGGCTTTTACACAAACTATATTTTTCTTACGTTTTGAGCCTGTAGCCCTTTCGGACCTTGAACCACTTCAAATTCTACAGCATCCCCTTCTTGCAGAGACTTGAAGCCGTCACCAACAATTGCGGAAAAGTGACAAAAAACATCTTCACCGCCATCTTGTTCGAGAAATCCAAAACCCTTCGAATCGTTAAACCATTTTACTTTTCCCTTAACCATTTTTTGCTCTCTCCTGTCAGTTTTATTTTACCAAGGAAGCATCCAAGGTACCGATTAACCGTACCAGCGTTACAATCAATGTCAAGCGGGTGATCGCATATATATTAACTCCCGGCCCCATGCACTTTGGCTGATTTGAAGATTTTCTTATTAGGGGGTACAATAGAATTGTAGAGAGTGTCGCTCTTTGAGATTTGCTCTGGGGTATGCGTAAACACTTAGTTGGGGAACCTGTCGATACCTATAGGAATGCAACCCGGATCCGAAACGCGGTGTGCAAGCCCTCTTTGGAGAAGGACGCCTGAAGCGTTTTTTCCGGGTCATGTTGAAAGAAATGACGGATGCTCGTCGGTCGAACGGTACCTCGGAGCAACAATTATTGGCGCTGGGAGACAACGCGAAAGCGTACCAGACCATCTGTCAAGCGCGTACAAACCGCTTAAAAAAGGCGAACCCCAAGGTTAACCTTGATGTTACGGCCCCGAAAAGAGGCGTACCGTGACATCGTACGGGGAGCTACCGACTGATCGGGATAAAGTATCTCATCCGGCGCCAATTGTTTTAAAGAAAAAACCCTTGAGAAATCAGGGGTTTTTTCTTTGCATGTTTCCGGCAAAAAGTGCTCTCCACAAAACCTGTGGAAAACCTGTTGAAAGAGAGAATCAGCAGCTTAAATTATCATGTAATATTGGGGTTTTCGTCGGTTTGCATAACGAATAAGCATGGCGTGTAACTACCTGATATAGCGTGTCAATAGTTATTATCGCCTGTATACAATCTTCATCATAACGGTAGTGTATACTTGTTGCCAATGAAGACGTAACAGTGTGGATAACTTCAGGAAAAACAAGACAATAAAAATGTGCCGTTGACAGCTCATTGTGATCGGCACTTATGCGTTTTTTCGGGGCGTACTTGAATGAATCGGAATTCGGGGGCATCAGGTTCCGAGGTGCATAATCAGTCTGGCTGCGTGGGTTAAACATGTTTATTGTTTGCATGCGTTCTGCTATATACATCCACAATTACCGGCGCTTGGCCGGAGAGACCGGAGTTGGAATTTGGCAGCTTATGAAAAATGGAGCAATTTGGAGAGAATATGACCAGAGCCAGCGAAATCGACTATGAGAATGCCCGGCAGGAATTAATCAATTTATACAACAAGGTGCATGAAGATCTTGGAAAGATGAAACTGCCCTGCAGCGAGAGATGCAGTGACTGCTGCTTGTATGCAATTTTCACTACCATTCTGGAAGCGTCCATTATCACCGACAAGATCTTTTCGATGGACGGCTCCGCAGTTGAAAAACTGTACAACAACATAATCGGCTGGCTCGACCGCTGTCAGTCAGACCCGATTCTGAATCAGGCATTATCTGCTTCGGACGTTGCCAAAATCGAGACGAGGATCTTTGAGCTGAAGCTTCCCTGTCCGTTCTTGTTAGAAGGAAATTGCGGCATCTATGAAGCAAGGCCGTTAATCTGCCGGGCATATTTCAATACCTGCGGCCCCAGCGGGTGCGCCACCGGCATAAAAGACCCCGTTTATATCGACTACTATGATACCCAAGTAAAGCCGGAAGTCATCGACCTGCACACACGTAACCGCATACCGACAGAATTTACCCTGTTGCCGGTTTTCGTGATCGAACTGATAAACCAAGCGGTAAATACCGGGGTCAAAGCTTAGGATTTCAAAAAGCAAATAATACGTGAACGTTTCTGAACGCTTCCGGTGAGTGTTACGGTTCAGCAAAATATGTGTAACCTTTTTAGACCGGCAACCGTCTTACATGTTGGCAGTCACACTACAAGCTCTTTGCATCAGCGGCAATATTACGGGCAACAGTAATCAAATACCAAAATGAGATCGAGGATAGCAAGCATGCAAGAAAATGTTGGCGGCACGATTGAATCAAATCCGCAGGAGGCCAAAAGGTCTATTTTCAAACGGTGGGGATTCTGGTTCATCCTGCTCTGCCTGGTTGCCGGGAGCGCCTTTGCCGTCTGGAAAACAAGTCAATCTCCACCCCCTTCGGCATCAGGCAAATCCGGCAATAAGGCGGCAGCCCTTCCTACGCCGGTATTTGTCGCACCGGTCCGCACCGGTGACATGAACCTCTACCTGACCGGGCTCGGCTCAGTGACCCCTTTGAACAATGTCACCGTACGGAGCCGTGTCGATGGCCAGTTGATGGAGGTCCATTTCCGCGAGGGACAAAACGTCACCAAGGGGAGCCTCCTGGCGACAATCGACCCCAGGCCGTTCCAGGTGCAGTTGACCCAGGCCGAGGGGCAGATTGCCCGTGACCGGGAGCAGTTGAATAACGCCCGCATGGATCTGGAACGATACCGCACGCTCTGGAAACAGGATTCGATCCCCCGGCAGCAGTTGGACACCCAGGAGGCGCTGGTCAGACAGTTTGAAGGCTCCGTCAAGGTTGACCAGGGGCAGATCGACAGCGCCAGGCTGCAGCTCACCTACAGCCGGATCACGGCTCCGATCAGCGGCCGCATCGGCTTGCGCCTTGTCGACCCGGGGAACATGGTGCATGCGGCGGATGCCGGGGGATTGCTGACAATTGCCCAGATTCAGCCGATCGCGGTGCTCTTTCCGCTCCCCGAAGACAGTCTCCCCCAGGTTCTGCACAAGATGAAGGGGGGGCGGCTTGGCGTCGAAGCCTTCGACCGCGAGATGAAGCTGAAACTGGCTGCCGGAGAGTTGACCACCCTCGACAACCAGATCGACCCCACTACCGGAACGGTGAAACTCAAGGCGAGCTTTGCCAACCGGGGCGGTGAGCTCTTCCCCAACCAGTTCGTCAACGTCAGGCTCCTTCTGGACGTGAAGAAAGACGCCGTCATCGTACCTTCCGCCGCCATTCAGAAGTCTCCTCAAGGATCTTTCGCCTTTGTGCTGAAGCCTGACAAGACGGTAGCGATGAGGACGGTCAAGACCGGCATCGCGCAGGGGGGGGAAACGTCCATTGTCGAGGGGCTGGCGGCCGGCGAACAGGTGGTTGTGGATGGCGCGGAACGCCTGAGGGACGGGAGCAAGGTCGAGGTAAAAGAGATGGATCAGCCGGGCAAGGGCGGGACAAAAGGCGGAAAATCCGGCGGTGAACCGGGCAAACAGACGCACGGAAGCCCCCGATGAACTTCTCGCGCCTCTTCATCACGCGGCCGGTGGCGACCACGCTGCTGATGATCGCCATCATCCTGGCCGGGGCCGTGGCTTACAAACAGCTGCCGGTTTCCGCGCTGCCGCAGGTCGATTATCCCACCATCCAGGTGCGCTCCTTTTATCCCGGCGCCAGTTCCGACGTCGTGGCTTCTTCGATCACGGCGCCCCTGGAGCGCCAGTTCGGCCAGATGCCGGGGCTGACCCAGATGACCTCCTCCAGTTCCCACGGCAGTTCGGTCATTACCCTGCAGTTCACGCTCGAACTCCCGCTGGATGTGGCCGAGCAGCAGGTACAGGCCGCCATCAACGCCGGATTCAACTTCCTCCCCAGGGATCTCCCCAACCCGCCGGTCTACAGTAAGGTCAATCCCGCCGACGCCCCGATCCTGACCCTGGCGCTCTCCTCGGATTCCCTGCCGCTGCCGAAAGTCGAGGATCTGGCCGATACCCGGTTTGCCCAGAAAATATCGCAGCTCCCCGGAGTCGGCATGGTCAGCATCAGCGGCGGGCAGCGTCCGGCGGTGCGGATCCATGCCAACCCGACCGCGCTGGCGTCGTACGGGCTGACCCTCGAAGATCTGCGTGCCGCACTGGTCGCCGCCAACGTTAATCAGGCCAAGGGGAGTTTCGACGGCCCGCGCCAGTCCTATATCATCGGCGCCAATGACCAGCTCTTCTCCAGCAAAGAGTACCGCTCCCTGGTAATCGCCTATAAAAACGGCGCGCCGGTCCTGCTGAAAGATGTGGCCGACGCAGTCGACGATACGGAAAACGTCAACCAGGCGGCCTGGATGAACAACACTCCGGCGGTGATCGTCAACATCCAGCGCCAGCCGGGGGCCAACGTCATCGAGGTGGTTAACCGGGTCAAGAAGCTGCTCCCCCAGTTGCAGGCGGCGCTTCCCGCGTCGGTGAAGGTTACCCCGCTGACCGACCGGACGGTCACCATCAGGGAGTCGGTGAAGGACGTCCAGTTCGAACTGCTCCTCTCCGTGGCCCTGGTCGTGCTGGTCATCTTCCTCTTCCTGCGCAACCTGCCGGCCACCACCATCCCGAGCGTTGCCGTGCCGCTCTCCCTGGTCGGCACCTTCGGCGTCATGTATCTGCTCGACTACAGCCTGAACAATCTTACTCTGATGGCGCTGACCATCTCCACCGGCTTCGTCGTGGACGATGCCATCGTCATGATCGAAAACATCTCCCGCTACGTGGAGGAGGGGGATACGCCTCTGGAGGCCGCCCTCAAAGGGTCCAAACAAATCGGCTTCACCATCTTGTCGTTGACGGTATCGCTGATCGCGGTGCTGATCCCGCTCCTCTTCATGGGTGACGTGGTCGGGCGGCTGTTCCGCGAGTTCGCCGTCACCCTCGGCGTAACGATCCTGATCTCGGCGTTCGTCTCGCTCACGCTGACGCCGATGATGTGCTCGCGCATCCTGAAGCATGTCCCCGAGGAGCGCCAGGGGCGTTTTTACCACGCCTCGGGACTGTTCTTCGAGCGGCTGATCGCTTCGTACGGACGTTCGCTCCAGTGGGTGCTGCGGCATCAGAGCGCCACCCTGGCCGTGGCGGCGGGCACCCTGCTGCTGACCGTACTGCTTTACATCCTCATCCCGAAGGGTTTCTTCCCGGTACAGGACACCGGGGCCATTCAGGGCATATCGGAGGCGGCGCAGACGATCTCGTTTCCGGCGATGGCCGAGCGGCAGCAGGCTCTGGCCAGGGTGATTCTCGAAGACCCTGCCGTGGAGAGCATATCTTCGTTTATCGGTGTAGACGGCACCAATACCACGCTGAACAGCGGCAGAATCCAGATCAACCTGAAACCGCTGCACATGAGGGACGCCAACGCCACCGAGGTCATCCGCCGCCTGCAGCCTAAGCTTGCACAAGTCGGCGGGATCACCCTCTTCATGCAGCCGATACAGGACTTAACCGTCGATGCCAGGGTAAGCCGCACCCAGTACCAGTTCACCCTTGAGACCCCCAACTCCGATGAACTGGCGCTCTGGGCGCCGCGTGTCGTGGCCGGCCTGCAGGAGCGGAGCGAACTAAGGGATGTGAGCAGTGATCAGCAGAATCTCGGGTTGCAGGTACTGCTGAACATCGACCGTGCCACCGCCGCCCGCTTCGGCGTAACCCCGCAAAACATCGACGACGCCCTCTACAACGCCTACGGCCAGCGCCAGGTCTCGACCATCTTTACCGAACTGAACCAGTACCGGGTAATTCTGGCGGTAAAACCGCAGTTCCGCCAGGATCCCGGCGGCCTGCTCGCCCTCTATGTCCGCTCCAACGGCGGCGGCCAGGTGCCGCTCTCGGCCATCGCTTCGTATACCGAAACCAAGGGGCCGCTGGTTATCAACCGCCAGGGGCAGTTCCCCGCCGTGACGACCTCCTTCAATCTGGCGCCGGGTGTCTCCCTAGGCTCCGCCGTAGATGCGATCGAAGCAGCTACCTTGCAGATGGGGCTTCCGGCCAGCATCAAGGGAAATTTCCAGGGGGCCGCGCAAGCCTTCAAGGCGTCACTCTCCAACGAGCCGATCCTGATTCTGGCCGCGCTGATCACGGTCTATATCGTGCTCGGCGTACTCTACGAGAGCTACATCCATCCGGTCACCATTCTTTCCACCCTCCCCTCCGCCGGGGTCGGGGCGGTGCTCTCCCTGATGATGTTCCGCCAAGAGCTTACTGTCATCGCCATCATCGGCATTATCCTGCTGATCGGCATCGTCAAGAAGAACGGCATCATGATGGTCGATTTCGCCCTCGATGCGGAACGAAACGAAGGCAAGTCTCCCGAGGATGCCATCTATCAGGCCTGTCTGCTTAGGTTCAGGCCGATCATGATGACCACCATGGCGGCGCTGCTGGGCGCCCTCCCCTTGGCCATGGGGAGCGGGGTCGGCTCGGAACTGCGACGCCCACTCGGCATATCGATCATCGGCGGCCTGGTGTTCAGCCAGATCCTGACCCTCTACACCACCCCGGTCATCTACCTGGCGTTCGACCGGCTGGCGCGGAGAAGAAAGGCAACCCCTCCCAGCCTCCCCTTATCAGGGGAGGAGCTTTCCTTCCCCCCTGACAAGGGGGGATCGAGGGGGGTTGTTCTTTGAACCTCTCCGCTACCTTCATACGCCGGCCGGTGGCCACTACGCTGCTGACCGTGGGGCTCCTGCTCTCGGGCATCATCGCCTTCCGGCTCCTGCCGGTATCGCCGCTCCCTCAGGTTGACTTCCCGACCATTTCGGTCTCCGCCTCCCTTCCCGGCGCCGATCCCCAGACCATGTCCACCTCGGTGGCGGCGCCCCTGGAGCGGCAGTTCGGCCGGATCGCCGGGGTGGCCGAAATGACCTCCGTCAGTAATCGCGGCAATACCAGCATCACGCTGCAGTTCGATCTGAACCGGGATATCAACGGCGCTGCGCGGGATGTCCAGGCGGCCATCAATGCCGCCCGCAGCTATCTGCCGGCAAATCTCCCCAGCAACCCGTCCTACCGCAAGGTTAATCCCTCCGATGCGCCGATCATGATCCTGTCGCTCACCTCGGACAGCGTCAGCAAGCCGAAGATGTACGATGCCGCCTCGTCAATTCTTGCGCAGAAGCTGTCGCAGGTAAAAGGGGTCGGTCAGGCGTTCGTCGGCGGCGGAGCGCTGCCGGCAGTCCGGGCGGAACTGAATCCCCTTGCCCTCAACAAGTACGGCATCAGCCTGGCCAAGGTCCGGACCGTTTTGGCCACTACCAACGTCAATCGCCCCAAAGGTTTGCTCTCCAACGACAGTACCTCGTGGGAGGTTCACGCCAACGACCAGCTGAAAAAAGCCGCCGACTATCAGGACCTGGTGATCAGCTATCATGACGGGTCGGCGGTACGACTGGGCGACGTGGCAAGCGTGGAGGACTCGGTGGAGGATCTGCGGGTCAGCGGCTTTGTGAACGGCACGCCGGCGGTCATGGTGATCATCTTCCGGCAGCCGGGCGCCAACATCATCGATACCGTGGACAGCATCCGCGCCCTTCTGCCGCAGATGGAGGCTGCCCTGCCGGGCGGCATCAAGCTTTCCGTTGTGCTGGACCGGACCCCCCCTATTCGCGGTTCCCTGCACGATGTGGAGATCTCGCTGCTCCTCTCCGGCCTTCTGGTGGTTCTGGTGGTGTTCTGGTTTCTCCGCAACGTCCGGGCGACCCTGATTCCGGCGGTGGCCGTCGCGTCATCCATCATCGGAACATTCGCGGTTATGTACCTGTTCGGCTACTCCCTGGACAACCTCTCCCTGATGGCCCTGACCATCGCCACCGGATTCGTGGTCGATGACGCCATCGTGGTGCTGGAGAACATTACCCGCTACCGGGAGATGGGGCAGTCGCCGTTCCAGGCGGCCCTTTCCGGCAGCAGGGAGATCGCCTTCACGGTCCTCTCGATGAGCGTGTCACTGGTGGCCGTCTTCATACCGATTCTGCTGATGGGGGGAATGGTGGGGCGCCTGTTCAGGGAGTTCGCCGTGACCCTCTCCGCGGCAATCATGGTCTCCCTGGTGGTTTCGCTCACCGTCACCCCGATGATGTGTGCGACGATCCTCAGGGATGATACCGGCAAACCCCACGGCAGGCTGTTCCGGGCCAGCGAGCGGATGTTCAACTGGATGCACGGACACTACGAGACCTCCCTGCATCTGGCGTTGCAGCATCGCCGGATCATGCTCGGGATCATGCTGGCGACCGTTGCGGCGAGCATTTCCCTCTTTGTCGTCATCCCCAAGGGTTTTTTTCCGGAGCAGGATACCGGCAGGATTGCCGGGAGCATTCAGGCCGCCCAGGACATCTCGTTCCAGGCGATGCGGGCCAAGTTGATCCAGATCGTGGCTATCATCAAGCAGGATCCGGATGTTGAATATGTGATCGGTTTTACCGGGGGGGGCGGTGGTTCCACGGTCAACTCGGGGCGCATGTTCATCTCGCTCCAGCCTTTCGGCAAGCGGAAAGCAAGCGCCAATCAGGTGATCGGACGGCTGCGCAAAAAACTGGCCGGCATTCCCGGCGCCCCCACTTTTCTGCAGCCGGTCCAGGATCTGCGGGTCGGTGGCCGGATAAGCAACGCCCTCTACCAGTACACGCTGCAGGGGGAAAATGTCACCGAACTGAACAGCTGGAGTCTGAAGATGCTCCAGAAGATGCGGACCCTGCCCGGCCTGGTAGACGTGAGCAGCGACCAGCAGAATCGCGGCCTGGAGGCGGACCTGGTCATAGACCGCCCCACAGCCTCACGTCTCGGCATCTCACCCCAGCAGATCGACGAGGCTCTTTACGACGCCTTTGGCCAGCGTCAGGTCTCCGTCATCTATACGCCGCTCAACCAGTACCACGTGATCATGGAGGCGGCCCCGGCGTTCTGGCAGCAGCCGGACACGCTGCGCGATATCTTTGTGCTCTCGTCAAGCGGCCAGATGGTGCCGCTATCGGCGTTTACCTCGTTCAAGACCGGCGCCAGCGCCTTGGCGGTGAACCACCAGAGCCAGTTTCCCGCCGTCACCACCTCATTCAATCTGGCGCCGGGTGTTTCACTCGGGAAGGCGGTCGAAACGGTAGAGGCCGCCACCAGGGAGATGGGCATGCCGGCAAGTGTCAGGGGGAAATTTGCCGGCACGGCCCAGGCGTTTCAGGACTCGCTCAAATCCCAGCCGCTCCTGATTCTGGCCGCACTGATGGCGGTTTACATCGTGCTGGGGATACTGTATGAGAGCTACATCCATCCGCTGACCATCCTCTCGACGCTCCCCTCGGCGGGAGTCGGCGCGGTAGCCGCCCTGATGCTGTTCGGGTCGGACCTGAACCTGATCGCCATCATCGGCGTGATCCTGTTGATCGGCATCGTCAAGAAGAACGGCATCATGATGGTTGATTTTGCCCTGTCGGTGCAGCGCCGCGAAGGAAAGCCGCCCGGAGAGGCAATTTATGAGGCATGCCTGCTCCGCTTCAGACCGATCATGATGACCACCATGGCGGCCCTGCTAGGTGCTGTGCCGTTGGCCATCGGGGGGGGCGTCGGTTCCGAGTTGAGGCGGCCTTTGGGGATCGCGATTGTCGGCGGTTTGATCTTCAGCCAGATGATGACGCTCTATACCACCCCGGTGGTTTATCTGTATCTCGACCGTTTCAGAATCTGGGTAGCACGTAAAAGAGGAAAGTTGCCGCAAGCTCCCTGAAAGGACTTATCATGAATAACTCTACAATCAGACACCATCGTCTGCTGATCGTTGTCGCATCCCTCATACTCGGAGCCTGTTCGGTCGGTCCCGATTACGTCAAGCCGACAGTGGAAGCGCCGGTTGCCTACAAGGAGGGCGAGGGATGGAAACAGGCGCAGCCCGCGGACACTCTTATCAAGACGAAGTGGTGGGAGCTGTTTGGCGACCCCGACCTGAACCGGCTCGAAGAGCAGGTTGCCATTTCAAACCAGAACGTGGCACTGTCCGCGGCCAGGTATCGTCAGGCCCACGCCCTCGTGGAAGGGGCCAAGGCGGCATATTATCCCTCGTTGACAGTTGGCGCTTCAGCAACACGTGCCCTCGGGTCGGCCAATGCCGGACGCGGCCAGGGCACACAGGGCGCCATCCAGTCGGACTTCCTGCTACCGGTCAATCTCTCCTGGGAGATCGATGTCTGGGGGCGCATCGGTCGCTCGGTCGAGGCGAACAAGGCCGGTTTACAGGCCAGTGCCGCCGATCTGGCCGCTGTGCAGCTGAGCGCGCAGGCGGAACTGGCCTCGGATTACATGCAGCTGCGTTCACTGGATGCCCAGAAGCGGTTTCTGGACGACACCATCGCATATTACCGGAAGAGCGTGGAGCTGACGCAGAACCGCTATGCGGCAGGAATAGCCGCGAAGGTGGACGTGCTTCAGGCGGACACCCAGCTTAAGAGTACCCAGGCGCAGATGATCGATCTGGGGGCGCTGCGCGCCCAGCTTGAACATGCCATTGCCGTGCTGATCGGAAAGCCCGCGGGCGTCTTCTCGCTCCCGCCTCTGCCGCTCAGCGCGGAGCCGCCCGCAATCCCCGCGGCCCTGCCGTCCGAACTGCTGGAGCGCCGCCCCGACATCGCCTCGGCCGAACGTACCATGGCGTCAGCCAATGCCCAGATCGGTGTGGCGCGTGCCGCCTATTATCCGACCGTCAAATTCGGCACATCAGTCGGACTGGAAGCCTCTGAAATCTCCAAGTGGCTGACCTGGCCGAGCCGCTTCTGGTCGGTCGGCCCGGCAGTTTCGCAGACCCTGTTCGATGGCGGCCTGCGGCATGCCCAGAATGACCAGGCTCTGGCGGCCTACGACGGTACGGTCGCCTCGTACCGGCAGACCGTGCTGGACGCCTTCAGGGATGTGGAAGACAATCTGGCGGCGCTCCGAATCCTGGCCGAAGAGGCCAGGGTCCAGGATGAGGCGGTCCAGGCGGCCAGGCAGACCGTGCTGATCACACAGAATCAGTATGAGGCCGGAGTTGTGGGGTACCTGAATGTGGTTACCGCCCAGACTGCCGAACTTGCCAACAGAAGAACGGCCATCGGGCTTCTCGGCAGGCGGATGACCGCTTCCGTGCTGCTTGTAAAAGCGCTTGGCGGGGGCTGGGATCAGGCAGGTATGAAATAGCGGCAGTGTGGATACCCCAGTTTTTTCGGCAGGTGCGTATCTCGCATTACCTGATATAATGTATTGATGCAGTCAACATACAACAACCAGTAAACGCGGCAAAGGAGACCTTATGAGAGCTTTAGCGCCAGCTTTGCGCAGGGTGGTATGGATTGTTATCACCTTGCTCGTGATACCTGCCGGGATAATGGCTCAGGATTCAGGGGATTCCGCTCAGGATTACAAATTCAGCAAGGAAGAATTGACGCAGATGCTTGCGCCGATCGCGCTCTACCCGGATGCGCTGACCGCCCAGGTTCTTATGGCGTCGACATATCCGCTGGAAGTGGTTGAGGCGGAGCGCTGGCGGAGTCAGAACGCGCAGCTTAAAGGGAATGAACTGGATGATGCCCTGCAGAGCAAGAACTGGGATCCCAGCGTCAAATCGCTCTGCCACTTTCCGGACATCCTCAAGTCCATGAGCGACAAGCTCGACCAGACAAGGAAGCTGGGCGATGCCTTCCTGGGCCAGGAAGAGGAGGTCATGACCACCGTTCAGGAATTGCGGCGCAAGGCCAACGAACAGGGCAATCTCAAGTCGACCGGCGAACAGAAGGTGACCGTCGGGAATGATGCCATCACCATCGAACCCGCCAATCCGGAAGTCGTCTATGTGCCGGTCTACGATCCCGCCTATGTTTACGGCCCGTGGTGGTATCCCGATTATCCGCCTTATTACTGGTACTATCCGCCCGGATTTTACAGCTCAGCCTACATCGGCTTCGGTCCCGGCATCTTCTTCGGCTTCAATGCCTTCACATGGGCCTGGTTCGACTGGCCGTTTCACCGGGTTCATATCGACATCAACAGGACCAGGAGTTTCCATCACCTACGCGGCGGCAGAAGGGATGACATCGGCAATGTCTGGATGCATAACCCCAGACACCGCAGAGGTGTAGCATATCGGAACCTGAGAACGAGTGAACGCTTCGGATCGCGGGCACCACGCGTGTCTTTACCCTCCAACCCGGAAAGGCGGGGTTATCCGGCCGGGCGCATTGAGCTGCGGAATACGAGTCCGACCCAGTCCCTCCCGCGGCGCGGTACGGGACAGGCTCTGCCGCAGACACCGCAGGTGCGTCAAGCTCCTGCAGCGGGAACGCCGGCAGCCACAATACGCCGGGAAGGCTCGCTTGCGCCACGGGTACAGTCCTTGCCTGTCAGACCGCAGCGCTCCGGGGTACGGGATACTCCCTTCAGGGGCATCGGTGAGGGACATTTCGAGCGCAAGGCGGGTGAGCGCGGCGGAATGAGCATCCGCAGCAATGTAACGAGACCGCAAATACAGCAGCAAGACGGCGGCTTCCCGGGTGGCGGCAGACAGGGTGGCGGTTCGCGCAGATAACGGTGGTATTCGGCCAGGGCTATGACATATACGGGGGAGGAACCATGAATATACAAGTTTTGCCTATGATCAACAGAAGGTTTTGGTCGGCCCTGCTGACCTGCACAGCGGCAATGGCGCTCCTGATTTCCGCTTCAGTTCGGGATTCCCGGGCAGAGGAAGTAAGACAGACTCGTTTCACGACGCCCGATCAGGCGGTAGAGGCGCTTGTTGCCGCAACCAGGGCGGATGATCTGAAGACCATGTTGGCCATCCTCGGTCCCGGCAGCAAGGATATTATCTCTTCGGGCGACAGCGTGGCCGACAATGCAAGCCGTGACAAATTCGTCGCCTCTTATGAGCAGAAGCACTCCCTGGAGGCCGGGACAGCCGGGACCATGATCCTGCATATCGGCTCCGATGACTGGTCCATGCCGATTCCGATCGTCAGGAAGGGAAACGGCTGGGGCTTTGACATCGGAAAAGGGAAACAGGAGATCCTGAAGCGGAGGATCGGCCGCAACGAACTTCGGGTCATGGATGTGATCGATGCATATGTCGATGCTCAGCACGAGTACGCGAGCAAGGATTGCAGCGGGGGGGGCAAGGTTGAATTTGCCCAGCGCTTTATCAGTTCGCCGGGAAGCCGCGACGGCCTGTATTGGGAGGCCAAGGAGGGTGAGCAGCAGAGTCCTCTCGGACCGCTGATTGCACAGGCGGCAAAAGACGGGTACACAGCGGAAGGCAATCTTTCGCCGTTCCATGGCTATATTTTCAAGATTCTCAAGGGACAGGGCAAACACGCCGAAGGCGGCCCTTACAGGTATGTGGTCAAGGACAAGATGATCCTCGGGTTTGCCCTGGTGGCGTATCCGGCAGAATACGGAAATTCCGGCGTAATGACCTTTGTGGTAAATCAGGAAGGGAACATATTCGAGAAAAATCTCGGCAAAAACACCCGTCGCCTTGCCGAGGCCATCACGGCATACAATCCGGACAAGAGCTGGAAAAAGATCAAGGCGCTGGAAACACCCGCACATAAGTAACCTTGTCGCATGACAAATCTTTTATTACAAAAAAAGCGGGGCATGCCATCAGGCATGCCCCGCTCCGCTTCATCAGACCATCCGCAAAATCTACTTTACTCTTCCTTTTTCACCGTAAACTTAAAGCCGCTGAATATGCTCGAGATCTCGCTGCCATGCTCCTTGATATCAAACAGCCAGGCGCTGTAGATATGGTTGATGACAAAGCCGAAGATCAGCCACATACTCAAATGATGGGTTAAACGCATCCCCTGATTGGAGAACCCTGCGTACATGAACCCGAGCGACTTGTGCATGATACCGCTTGGGGCATGCAGGGCGTACAGCGAGAAGCCGGTCAGAATCATCAGGATATAGAGCAGAAACAGGGCAAGATAAGCCGTGGTCGCCAGAGGATTATGGCCGACCGTCTCGGGGACTTGCTTATCCACAAACATGTAGTAGCGTACCATCTTGTTCATTTTTTCCCGTCCCTTTTCAGTTAGAAAGGGGAGAAATTCCCTCCATCCGGCGTACCTGTTGCCGATCAGCGACCAGATGATCCTTGAGAGCACACTGACCGCGAAAGCGTAGGCGGCGGTGAAGTGAACAAAGCGTATCCATCCCATCGTAAAATCCGATGCCGAACTGCCGAATGAAACCGGGGTGCCGATAAAAAAACCGGTTACCGCCAGTGTCACGATGGACACCACGTTGATCCAGTGGCACCAGCGCACCGGCAGTTCCCAGATGTAACACTTGAATTTGCAGGATTCACTCATTTCAGCCTCCCTGTCCGCTAGGACACCTTGACCTTGACCACCTCGTTGCCATCAACATCCATCACATGGACGGCACAGGCAAGACAGGGGTCGAAGGAGTGGATGGTGCGCAGGATTTCAAGCGGTTTGTTCTGATCCGCCACCGGAGTACCGACCAGAGCGGCCTCGTAAGGCCCGCGCTGCCCTTTGGCGTCTCGCGGCGACGCATTCCAGGTAGAGGGGACAACCGCCTGATAATTGAGGATTTTTTGATCCTTGATCTTGATCCAGTGGCCGAGCGCACCTCGGGGTGCCTCGTGAAAACCGTATCCCCTGGCTTCCGCAGGCCAGGTAGCGGGATCCCAGCTCTCATTGTTGTGGATACGGTAGTCCCCCTTGGAGATATTGCCGATCAGCTCATCCAGCCATTTCGGTGTCTGTTGGGCGATCAGCAGGCAATCGATGCCGCGGGCCGCGGTACGGCCGAGCGTCGAGAATAGCGCGGGCGCACCGACCTCCAGCTTGCCGAGCACCATATCCACGGCCGCCTTGGTCTCCTTGTGCCCGGAGGCATAGGCCACCAGAATACGGGCAAGAGGGCCGACTTCCATAGACTTTTCCTCATAGCGAGGCGACTTCACGAACGAATATTTCGCATCGGTATCGAGATTCTTGTACGGCGGTTTTGGCCCGGTATAGCGTACTTCGGTCTCACCATCGTACGGATGCAGCCCCTTTCCGGCTCCGGCGCTGTTATCAAACCAGGAGTGATCGACGTACTCGGCAATCTTGCCCTGGTCGACCGGGAGCAGTTTGGAGAGATCCTTGTTCAGAATCGCTCCGGCAGGGAACCACATATTGCCGGCCGCATCCGGGAATTCGCCATAGCAGAGATAATTGCCGACGCCGACGCCGATCCCGGCCCAATCCTTGTAGAACGAGGCGACCGCCAGCAGGTCAGGGATATACACCTTCTCGACGAAGTCCTGGGCCTTCTTCAGCAGGCGCTTTATTTCAATCAGCTTGTCGGCATTAAGGGCATTCTGGGAATCCGGGTCGATAGGGATCGACATCCCCCCCACCAGGAACGTCTGCGGATGAGGATTCTTGCTCCCCAGAATAGCGTGAATCTTGATCACGTCTTTTTGCCATTCCAGCGCTTCAAGATAATGGGCGGTCGCCATCAGATTGGCTTCAGGCGGCAATTTGTAGGCCGGGTGCCCCCAGTAGGCATTGGCGAACGGTCCCAGTCGACCGGAGGCGACAAACGCCTTGACCTTGTCCTGCACCGCTTTGAAATGGGTAGCCGAGTTGTTCGGCCAATCGGAAAGCGACGCAGCCAGAGCGGCTGTTTTTACCGGGTCGGCTTTGAGGCCGGAGGTGATGTCGACCCAGTCAAGCGCATGGAGGTGATAAAAGTGGATGACATGATCCTGAACATTCTGGATACCCATGATGATATTGCGGATCAGCTGGGCATTGGGAGGAATCTTGATTTTCAGCGCATCTTCAACCGCCCTGATCGAGGCGATCGAATGAACGGTGGTACAGACGCCGCAGAAACGCTGCGTCCAGAACCAGGCATCACGAGGGTCACGCCCGCGGAGGATTTTCTCGATACCACGAAACATGGTAGCCGAACTCCAGGCGTCTTTTATGAAGCCCCCCTCGATCTCGGCTTCTATACGGAGATGCCCTTCAATTCTGGTAATCGGATCTACAACAATCCTGGCCATAATTATCCCTCCTTGGGTTCTTCAGGTTCTTTATCCTTGCGCAGGGCATTCAACGCGCCATGAACAGCGAAGGCAGCAGCGGCACCGGCCACCAGACCAAGGCCGATCTTGTCGGCGGTCGCCTCGATGCCGAAACCGGGAACGTTCGGCAGTCGGTGGTACAGCGGCCCCATGGTATCCCAGAATTGAGGTTCGGAACAACCGGCACAGCCGTGACCGGAGCCGACCGGCCAGCTGGTTTTTTCGTTATACCGCTGGGTCGGGCAATTGTGGAACGTGGCCGGCCCCTTGCACCCCATCTTGTAGAGGCAGAACCCCTTGCGATGGGCATCATCACCCCAATGCTCGACATACTGCCCGGCATCGAAATGCGGACGCCGTTCGCAGTTGTCGTGAATGCGCTTGCCGTAGGCGAACAGGGGCCGTCCATTGCTGTCCAGCGCCGGAATTTTGCCGAACACCAGGAAATGTACTATCGTGGCGGTCAGGTTATCGGCGTTGCACGGACAGCCGGGAAGGTTGATGATGGTGGCGCCCGGCACAGCATCCCTGACGCCGACAGCGCCGGTCGGATTGGGCACCGCGGCGGGAATACCGCCAAAGGAAGCGCAGGTTCCGATCGCGATTGTCGCCGCTGCGCCGCCGCAGGCACGCCGGGCGATATCCAGGTGCGACTTGCCGCCGGTGCAGCCGTACACTCCGTCATCCTTCATCGAGATGGCGCCCTCGATGACGCAGATATATTTGCCTTTGTATTTGGCAATGGTGTTTTCAAGCGCTTCCTCGGCCTGGTGACCGGCTGCCGCCATGATGGTTTCATGGTAGTCAACCGACAAGATGTCAAGTACGATTTCGGCCACGGTGGGGTTGGCGGACCGCAGCAGCGCCTCCGAATCACCGGTGCAGCCCTGGAATTCGATCCAGACCAGCGTCGGACGCTTGACCTCGTCCAGAGCCTGGGCAACGGTTGGGGCAAACGAGGCAGGTAGCGACATTGCCGCCGTCATTGCAGAACAGAACTTGAGGAAATCACGCCGGGACACCCCTCGCTCCTTGAGAATCTCAGCGACGGAGTATTCCCGTTTATCTAAACCCTGTTCTGCCTGCTCCGATACAATGCTGTTTTTTTGACTACTCATACCTAACCCCCTTTCAGAAGTTTCTACTGAAGTAAATCAAGAAAATCACAGTTTTACTTGCCGTGGCTTTTATAAATATAAACAGGTTTTATCGCAATAGTTTTTTTGATCTGTATACGTCTTTTGTGAATTAAATTCAATTGTACACGTACTCATGAAACAGTCAACAATCAAACATTTTTATTTTCTGGTTTTTTTGGTCTTCTTCTTTTTCAGGTTTTCTTTGACCCGTTTTTCAGCCCGCGCAATCAGCAGGCGATGGCTCCCCTCACCCTGCCCGTCAGCAGGGGTACGCTGAACATAGCTGCCGTCCGGCCGCATATCCCAGGCAGAGCGCTGGTCCGCCAGATGAGTTTCAAATATCAAGCGCAGCTCCCTGGTCAACTCGGGCGGCTCCACCGGACAAAGGATCTCGACCCGTGCTTCCAGATTTCGCTTCATCGCGTCAGCCGAAGCGATAAAATATTCTTCGGCTCCGCCATTGCGAAAATAGTAGATGCGGGCGTGCTCAAGAAACCTGCCGACCACGCTGATCACCCGGATATTTTCGGAGAGCCCCGTTATTCCCGGACGCAGACGGCAAGTGTCGCGAACAATCAGATCGACTTTGACCCCGGCCATCGAGGCCCGGTATAACGCCCGCACGACATCGCCATCCTCAAGCGCGTTAATTTTGAATTGAATTACTCCGCCGCCGGCGCTCCGATGCAGATTGATCTCGCGTTCAATTTTATCAAGCAGCGCCTTTTTCAACATGCGTGGAGCGATCGCGAGTTTTGAATACTTGCGCTTGAGCATGAAACCGGTGGTAAGAAAATTGAACAGCTCGGTGACATCTTCGGCAATGATCTGATCACAGGTCAAGATACCGACATCACTGTACAACCGGGCGGTTTCGGCGTGATAATTACCGGTACCGATGTGAAGATAGCGCCGCAGGCCGTTATAATCCTGGCGCACGACCATGATGACCTTGCAGTGGGTCTTTAATCCGATGACGCCATACGTGACATGCACCCCGGCTTCCTCCATCCGCTCCGCCAGGCTGATGTTGGTCGCCTCGTCGAAACGGGCCTTCAGCTCAACGACAACGGCAACCTGCTTGCCGTTATGAGCGGCCAGGACCAGCGCGTCGATGATGCGGCTCTGGCGGGAAGTGCGATACAGCGCCATCTTGATCCCGCGAACCTTGGGATCGGTCGCCGCCTCGCGCAGAAATCTTTCGACGGACGTTGAAAACGATTCATAGGGGTGCTGCAGCAGAATTGCACCGGCTTCACGAATAATGTGGAATATGTTGCGCTGCGCCTGCAGTTGCGGATGGTCGATCGGATAGTGGGGAGGGTCGTGCAGCCGTTGAAAGTCGAGCCGTGCCAATTCAAAAAGATCGCTCATCGCCAGCAAGCCGGGAACTTCGAAGACATCGGTAGCTTCATCCAGTTCCAGTTCAGCCGCCAATCTGCCGCGATGCACCGGATCCATACCGGTGCCGATCTCCAGCCGCACGATCGGGGCAAACTTGCGCTCTTTCAGTTCCGACTCGATCATCGCCAGCAGATCATCGGCCTCATCTTCATCTTTTTCGGTATTGGCGTTCCTCGTCACTCTGAAAGGCTCGCACGACACAATCTCCATGCCGGGAAAAAGCATGTCCAGGTTGTTCATCATGACCTCTTCGAGCCGGATGAAATGCTCCCCCTTCCCTATCTTGATAAAGCGTGGGGTGCCGACATCGATAGGCACCTTGATCCGCACCAGGGAATTCTGCCTGCTTTTAGGGTAGCGCAATGACACCAGCAGATTGAGCGACAGGTTCGAGATGAATGGAAACGGGTGAGCCGGGTCTATCGATTGCGGCGTCAGAAGCGGAAAGATGTTCAAATAATAAAACTCTCGCAGTGACTTCTTTTCCTTGGGGGTCAGTTCGTCATAGCGCTCGATCAGAATGTTTTTTTCTTCCAGCAGTGTGCAGATCTCGCGAAACAACCGCTCCTTGCGGGCCTCAATATCGCGAACCTCGGCATAACATTCCGCCACCTGCTGGCGGGCCGTGCGGCCGTCGAGAGTCAGCTCGCGCATTCCGGCCCCGATCTGCTGTTTCAGTCCGCCGATGCGCTTCATGAAAAACTCGTCCAGATTTCCGCTGACGATGGCAATGAATTTTAGTCTCTCCAGAAGCGGCGTACGCTCATCCTCGGCTTCGTTCAGCACGCGGCGATTAAACGACAACCAGGTCAGCTCCCGGTTCAGATACCACTGGCTGTCATGCAGATCGAATTCTGCCGCCGCCTGTGCCTGCCCGGCCGGAGGTTCGGCCTGATCCGATGTCCTGGGTGATTTTGCCTTTTTAACTTTAACCGGATTGGCTGTAACAGCAGTTTCCGGATCACGTTTCGTTTTTTTGGGGACCGGTTTATTTTTAGCTTTAGCTGGGATGACTTTCACTCTTTCTCCATCGGTTCAGAGGAATAAACTCCACGGAGTTTGATTGTACCGGAATTAAACGTCTCTGCAACACCGTCTTGTCCGTATTCCGCATAAAACAAAAAAAACCGCCGCATCAGCTGAACTGAATACGGCGGCATATAAACTAAACCTGATCTACACTAATCTCCCGCCATGTTCCTTCTCCTAAGGGAGAAGGTGGCCAAAGGCCGGATGAGGGGACAGCAGTGCCATACAAATCAACTCTGCCCCCTCACCCTGGCCCTCTCCCTCAGGGAGAGGGGATTGCACAGCATGCTTTGCGGGAGATTGTTTCTACTCAGGTACTTAAAAGAAAAAACGTGCCTGATATTAATTAAAACTTGAAGCCTACTCCGCCCGAGACGGTCAGATAACTGTTATCGATGATATGTTGTCTCAAGCCGCCAACCACAAAAATGTTCGGGGCAACGACATACTCGACCCCGGCTCCGGGCACCAGGCCGACGTTGGTATCGGAATGTGAGACTCCGGGCGTGATAATGGGAGAATTAATTTTAACATCAGACTTGTCAAAGCTGAGTTCAAGACTGGCCTCGCCGTAGACGCGAAGTTTTTTTACCGCTTCAATGGGAAAGTAAAGCCTGGCGCCCGCCGAAAGGGGTACGCGGGTAAACTTGGCATCTGATTCAAATCGGCTGTCGTCCCAATGACTGTAACCGAGGTCCCCACGCACCTGCAGCGTGCTCCCCTTGATCGCCTTGATATCAAGCAGTTCATAACCGCCGCCCACCGACAGGGCAAAACCGTTATCAACTCTGGAGTCAAGCGATGTCGCAAGACCGACGCTGAAATCAATTTCCCTGTCTCCCTTGGCAGCGAATGACGTTGCGGCGAGACCCAATGTGAACAGGGCGGAAGCCGCCAGGATTGTAACCAATTTTCTTCTCTTCATGCGTGTTACCTCCATTTTTTAGTTGCAGCATTGACGGCAAAGCTCAGATGTTTTTGCCGTTCAATAACCGGACCCTTATATAATATTATTACGCTTAATTCAATTGAACCTTTATTTAAACAGCCACACGAACATGCAAATTTGCACTGCACACCGCATCCATGCTACAAACAAACATCATGAAAAAACTCAATCCACCACAGCAACGCGCCGTAAATACGGTTGACGGGCCCCTGCTGATCCTGGCCGGAGCCGGCTCCGGCAAGACCCAGGTGATTACCACCCGCATCGTCTATTTTTTGAAGGAACTGCGCGTCCCGGCTGAAAACATCCTGGCGGTAACCTTTACCAACAAGGCCGCCCGCGAGATGAACGAGCGGGTGCTCGGCATGGCGGGGAGCCTGGCCAAGGGGATCGTCATTTCGACCTTTCATTCGCTGGGGGTTCGCATTCTGCGGCGTGACATCCGTTCGCTCGGCTTCAAGCCTAATTTTTCGATCTATTCCACCTCCGACCAGGCCGGGGTCATACGCCAGGCAGTCCGTGAGCGCGACATCGACCCCAAAAAGATCGATCCCGACCGGATTCTCTGGAAAATATCGGGACTTAAAAACCGCCTGATCGGACCGAAAGAGTTCACCCCGGACAAAAACGACCCGCTGGAGATTGCAACCGCCGCCGTGTACCCCCGCTATCAGGAACTGCTGAAGGGGTTCAATGCCATCGATTTCGATGACATCATCATGCTCTCCGTACGGCTGCTGCAATCCACTCCGGCCATTCTCGGCCACTGGCAGGAGCGCTTCCGCTACATCATGGTCGACGAATACCAGGACACCAACGCCTCGCAATACCTGCTGATTTCACTGCTGGCCCGGAAACATGGCAACATCTGCGTCGTCGGCGACGACGACCAGTCCATCTACGGCTGGCGCGGGGCGGAGGTGCAGAATATCCTCAATTTCGCCCAGGACCACCCCGGCTGTGTGACGATCAAGCTGGAGCAGAACTACCGCTCCACTGGTGCCATCCTGGATGCGGCCAACAGTGTCATCAGCAACAATAAGGTCAGGACGGACAAGGCACTCTGGACCTCCGGCGGCAAAGGGCGTGAGATCGACCTGATCGTGGCGGCCAGCGAGGAGGATGAAGCTGCGCAGGTGGTGGAACAGATCATGCTGGAGCAGTACCGCGAAAAACTGCGCTGGTCGGATCTGGCTATCCTGTATCGTTCCAACGCCCAGAGCCGCGCCTTCGAGGAAAAGCTGCGCCTGGAGCGGATTCCCTACGTCGTAATCGGCGGCCAGCAGTTCTACGAGCGCAAGGAGGTAAAAGACGCCATCGCCTATCTCAAGGTGATCGACAACCCGAGCGACGAGGCGTCGCTGCTCCGCATCATCAATTTTCCCCGCCGGGGAATCGGCGACACGACGCTGATAAAATTGAACCAGTGGTCGATGAATCATGACGTGCCGCTGTTTGAAACGCTGGGGCGGGCGGGCGTCATTGAAGAGATCTCTCCATCGTGCCGGAAAACGGTGCTGGGATTCCATGCGATGATGAAGGAGGTCATGGCCGGGTTCACCTCGCACAACATGGGGGCGCAGGTCAATGCCCTCTTCAACAAGCTGCGGATCGAGGACGAGCTGTACCGGACCCTGAACGATGCGCCTCAGGCCCGCAAACGGATCGAGAACATCGAGCAGGTCGTCAACTCGCTCGCGGCCTACGAGGCTCAGACCCCCAGGGCCACACTGTCGGCATTCCTCGAACGGATCTCGCTGATGGATGAAGACAAGCCGGCCGAGGATGGCAAGGAGCACGGCACCAACGCCGTCACCCTGATGTCGCTGCACTCCAGCAAGGGGCTCGAATTCAGCCACGTCTGGCTGGTCGGGATGGAGGAAAATCTGCTGCCGCACAAACGCTCGATCGAGGAGGACCCGACCGTGGCCGAAGAACGCCGGCTTTGCTATGTCGGCATCACACGGGCCAGGAAATATCTGACCATCTCCAGATGCATGACCCGCCGCAAGTACGGCGCGGTAGAGGGGCAGAAGCCCAGCCGCTTCCTGGCCGAGATTCCGGAGCATCTGCTGAACGGCCCTGCTGGAGATACAGAAGGAACCGCGGCGGAACCGGCAGATCTGGCGGCGGATTTTTTTGCACGGATGCTGGGGGACTGAGTTCGGCTCCGCTCACTCACCGGACTCTGGTTCGCTCAACTATTAAATTGTGGTCTGTTAACCAGGGGTTTCACTGGGCAAAATCGCCGGTGCCCCCCAAGCCGTTGAACAGAAACACTTTAACAAAGCACAAATTAAACGGGGGAAATATGAAAAAAATTCTTGGGGCGATTATAGTACTGGCGTTGTCCGGCTGTTCAAAAGGGATGGTCAAACACTCATTTATAAAAAGCTACACAGTAGGGGAAATTGAAACAGCCTATATTGGTCAACCAGTTATAAAAATAAGAGACATTTATCAAGAGGTTAGCAAGGACGGCAACAATAAGTGCTTTTACGCAAAACCGTCAAACGATTTTACTTTTACTGGCTCATACAATAAGAAATTATTTAATCGAAATCTCAGCATAAAGGGTTCCAGTAAAAATTTATTTTCTTTAGGCGACAAGACTATAGTCAATGGTATCGAATATTCAATTTTTGATATTGATGAAGATAATGGTAATACATACGGACTGATGGTCGATAATGATGGCAAAATTGTTGTAAAGTCTATTTACGATAACAACCATGACAACAGCAGTATGTATGACTTAAACAATGCAGTATTAACCCCAGCAAACACCACAATGATAATGACTAATAAAATAGCACCCTGTTATGAATCTAATGACCATTTTCTGGTGGGGGATAATAATTTTGAATTACTCTATGGTGGGATTAACAACGTCACTATCTCAATGACATATCGTGAATATACTTGGAACGATCTCGCCAGGCCGTCATTTTTTCAGAACTTGGTATACGAAACCGGCGCAAAAGAAATAAGGTTCAAAGACTTTAAAATCGCAGTCATTGAATCTAGTAATGAGAAAATTGTATACAAGATTATCGAGGACAAACTAGAGAATACCGTTTTTCGTCGTGATGGAAAAGAGTTCGAGTCTCTTGAAAAGACCAGAGATAAAAAATGACCCCGGAGTGGACAATCCTTGACAAAAAACAATTTGAACTGACCAAAACGCCGTGAAGCCTTTTATTCCAAGGTTTCACGGCGTTATCAGAAGATCTGTGGGGCCACTGAAAAGCAATTGAGTGAGATAAGACAATGTCCAACTCTTATAAGAAGCAATAGCGGGGTCAGGCACGACTTTCAGACATTTAAGAGTAACACTGAAGGGAGAATGTCCGAAACTCTAGACCCCGAGCTGCTCCCCAACTGGCAAAGATACATTGCCTTGTAGATCTGAGCTCACAACGTAGTTAATCGCGTTTCAATGTCCATATGCCCGTGCAGAACACGGACAATCTCGATCGTATCGGCAAGAGCTTGACGGTAAAAAATTACATGGCTGTGACCTTTCCCCCAGAAACTGAACCATTGCAAACTTAGCGATTTCGGTCTAGAAACTCCCGAAGGAGACTGGACATGAAACCAAGGCGATTCACCGAAGAGCAGATCATTGGCATCCTGAAACAAGCCCAGGCCGGCATGAAGATCGTTGACCTGTGCCGCATGCACGGCATCAGTGATGCCACCTTCTACAACTGGCGCACCAAGTTCGGCGGCATGGAAGTTTCCGACGCCAAGCGCCTGAAGGTGCTTGAGGACGAGAACAAGAAGCTGAAGCAGATGCTAGCCGACACAATGCTTGAAAACAGGGCTATCAAGGACGTTCTTTCAAAAAAGTGGTAACGCCTGCTGCCCGTCGGAGCATTGTGACCCACCTCAAAGAGGGGTTCCAGTTCAGCGAGAGACAGGCCTGCGTGATAGTCGGGCTGTGCCGGAGCAGTTGCCGGTACCAGGCGAAACCTAATAACGATGCCGAGATCAGATCACGCTTACGGGAGCTTGCTGAACAGCGGCGCAAGTTTGGCTCTCCACGGCTGCACACACTTCTGCGTCGGGAAGGCCATTTGATCAACCACAAACGCACCGAGCGCCTCTACCGTGAAGAAGGCCTCTCGCTACGTGACAGCCTTTACAGCAGCAGACGTTTCCGAGTGTTGACTTTAGTTGATAATTTTAGCCGTGAATGTCCGGTGCTTGAAGTTGATCATTCTCTAACGGGTAAACGGGTAACCAGAGTACTTGATCGGATTGCCATGACCCGTGGGCTACCAGATGTAATCACCGTTGACAATGGACCGGAGTTCATCAGCAAAGCGCTTGATCTCTGGGCTTACGAGAATAACGTCAAGCTCAGATTCATTCAGCCGGGCAAACCGACTCAGAACGCATACATCGAAAGCTTTAACGGCAAGTTTCGAGATGAATGCCTGAACGATAATGTTTTCATCAACTTGCACAGTGCACAGAAGATCATTGAAACCTGGCGACTGGATTACAATTCGGAAAGGCCGCACAGTTCACTGAACGACATGACACCGACTGAGTTTGCGAGAGCATTTGAAAAAGAACAAAAGACCGAAAAACCTAAGTTAAAACTGGTTCAATCAATGGGGTAAGGTCAGCTGCCAGCATTCAATTTCCGATAGCCAAGACGAATATCACTACAATCTTTTCCTTTAAGCGGATTGGCAGCCAACTGCTGGAATGAAACGTCCAACATTTGTAGATACAAGTCGCGCTGTTCACGCCCCCAGCGGCTTTGTGTGAACCTGGCGATCTCTTTCAAATCTGCCTTCGCCATGTTTGTGAGGGTAAAAGTGGACATCAGTTAAAACTCTCACCGTCAAGCTCAGAAAGTAAGCTCTTGAGCGAATAATCGGCGGTGCCGCTTTCTTCACCTTCAATGAGCGCACGGCGTAGCAAGGACAGTTTGGTCTCCCGTTCTTCCAAAAGTCGCAGAACAGGTAAGATGGCTGGAATATTTCAACAACCTATAAAAGCAGTACCCACGGAATGAGACAGAGAAAAGGTCCGACTCTCGGCGGCAGACGGTCGGCGCGACAAACCATAAGGGGAACTTGAGGGATCATGAAAACAAGAATTGACACGCGTACCAATATTGGTACGATGGATCTCAAATGACCCATATTTCTTTTGTCCAAGAAATCACAGAAGACTCCACAAAACGAACTCAAGACGGCATTAAGCCGCCTTGGTAACTACAAAAGAGGCACAAAATGAAAAACGAACATTTAGGATCAAGCTTTGACGAGTTTCTTGAAGAAGAGGGTCTTCGTGCGGATGCGGAAGCCACAGCCATTAAAAGGGTAATTGCTTACCAGATTGAACTTGAAATGAAGCAGGCTAAACTTTCAAAGACCGCCATGGCCGAAAAGATGCACACCAGCCGCACCGCATTGGACAGACTTCTTGATCCTGCCAATGTTTCAGTTACCCTCCAAACCCTCGAAAGAGCGGCCCTTGCCCTCGGTAAAAGCCTCAAGGTTGAGTTGGCATAACTAAACAAACGGACATTCCCACTCCCCACAACAAGGTGGCTGCTCCGAAAAGCTAAACCGATCCGGAAAGGAAAGTGTATAATATAGTTGTAAAATTCTTTAAAGTCCGGACCAAAAGGAGAATCTCATGACCTCCTCTAACGATACCGCCGCTTATGTCGCCTCCCTGATGGCAATCGACAAAACCACCCTCCCCGCCGACGGCGGCGAGCGCTTCAACCGCCTGATTTTTGCCAGATCCCCCTACCTGCTGCAGCATGCCGAAAACCCTGTCGCGTGGTATGAATGGGGGCCTGCCGCTTTCGACAAAGCGCACAGCGAGAACCTGCCGATCCTGCTTTCGATCGGTTATGCCACCTGCCACTGGTGCCACGTCATGGCCCATGAATCATTCGGGGACACCGAGGTCGCCGCGCTGCTGAACCGCCATTTCGTCTGCATCAAGGTCGATCGGGAGGAGCGTCCCGACATCGACGATTTCTATATGGCCGTGTCACAGGCGCTGACCGGGAGCGGCGGCTGGCCGCTGAACATCTTCATGACTCCCGACAAACGCCCGTTCATGGCGATAACCTACCTCCCTAAACGGGGGCGGTCCGGGATGAACGGCCTGATGGAGCTGCTGGCCAACATCACCATGCTCTGGCGGCAACAACCGGATATGATCGACAGGAATTGCCGGGGCATTCTGGAGGCATTGGAAAATGCGCGGCTGCAGCGAAGAGTGGAAAGTGCCCCGGATATAACCAACATTGCCAAAATGGCGCTGCTGACCCTGAAGAGAATCTATGACCCGCAACAGGGCGGGTTCGGTACTGCTCCCAAATTTCCGATGCCGATCTACCTGAGCTGGCTGATCGGACAAGGGGAGGAAGCCCTTCAGATGGCGCTCCATACCCTGCAAAAGATGAGGGGTGGCGGCATCTGGGATCAGCTGGGGGGCGGGCTGCACCGCTATTCAGTCGATCAGTTCTGGCTGGCGCCGCACTTCGAGAAGATGCTCTACGATCAGGCCATGCTGGCCCACGTCGCTACCGAAGCCTTTATTGCCACCGGAGAGCCTTTTTACCGTGCCATCGCGGAAGATATTTTTGCCTTCGCCGGACGGGAGCTGCAATCAGCGGAAGGCGCTTTCTGTTCCGCCCTGGATGCGGATTCGGAAGGAATCGAAGGCAAATTCTACGTGTGGGACAAGCGCGAGATTGATGCTTGTCTCGGCTCTGATGCCGGGCTCTTCTGCCGCTACCACGCGGTGACGGATGAAGGGAATTTCGAAGGGCGGACTATCCTCACAGCTCCGATCCGTCTGGAAGATTTTTGCCGTCAACACGGGCTGGATTTTGAAGATACAAACAAACTGTTGGGGCAGTGCCGCGCGAAGCTTCTGGAGCAACGCGCGCGGCGCATCCACCCACTCAGGGATGACAAGATCATCACCTCCTGGAACGGCCTGATGATTTCGGCGCTCGCCAGAGCGGGGGTTGTGTTCGGCAAACCTGAACACATTGCGACTGCCGCCCGGGCTGCTGCGTTCATCCTTAACAAACTCAGCCGCGCCGACGGCAGAATTCTGCGCAGTTATCTGCACGGGGCATCGGAGGTCCCCGCCTTTCTGGAAGATTACGCTTTTCTGGCCGGTGGAATGCTGGATCTTTTTGAAGCTACTCTTGACCAGAGCTGGTTGAATGAGGCGCGAAAGCTTGCAGATGATATGCTCCGGCTGTTCCGTGATCCCGACTCCGGTGAATTCACCCTGACCGGTCATGATGCCGAGCAGATGCCGGCCCGTGTCTCATCCGACAATGATGGCGTGACGCCATCGGCTTTCGCCCGCACCGCCCATGTTCTCTACCGGCTGGCATGGATCGATGAGAGGCAGGAGTTGCTGACACTGGCCGGAAAAGCGCTGGACGGCATCCTGGGTGAAACGAGAGACAATCCGCTGGGTCATCTCGGCGCTCTGCGGGTTCTCGCATTATTGGAGTCTGAACCGGCAACAGCCACGTTCAGCGGCGCTACGGATACTCCGGAAGCCTTTGCACTCAATACCGCTCTGCATAGTCACACTAACAACCTGATCGTCCGGAGCCAGAAGAGTTCCGCTCACCATTCCCTCTCACTATGTGTACCGGGCACCTGCTATCCCGCCGTTTCCACTGTCGATGAACTGAGCGGACTTCTTCGCCAGAGCGGATTGTCAGCGAGGAATTGAGCGGACAAATCGGATTTGTGATTTGCATGCGGCCCGCCCGATATGATATAGCATCTGATATATTATAAACTTGCACCATCAGGAGTTCACGAACCAATGCTGACCGGAAAACAGAAACGACACCTGCGGGCCCTCGGGCACAAACTGAAAGCACTTATCCAGATCGGCAAAAAAGAGATCGAGGATGCCCTGATTGCCGAAACCAACGTTGCGCTTGACCATCATGAATTGATCAAGGTGAAGCTCCTTGAGAGCTGCATGCTGGATAAGCACGAGGCATCGGAGACCCTGGCCGAGGCATGTCAGGCCGAGGTTGCCCAGATCCTGGGCAAGACCTTCCTCCTCTACCGTGCCGCAAAAACACCCGTGATCATTCTTCCCAAAGCCGACGCCCCGCAGAAAAAAACGCCGTAATGATCATCCGTGCGGTTCTCTTTGACCTTGACGGCACCCTGGTCGACTCACTGGAAGATCTGACCGATGCCGTCAATCATATCAGGGATGCTTTTTCTCATCCACCGCTGACAGCGGATGCCGTGCGCCTGAAAGTCGGCAAAGGCGCGCGGCACCTGGTACGGCAGGTTCTGCCCGACGTCTCTGACGCCGATATCGACCGCGCCCTTGACCTGTTTCTGGAGTTCAACCGGCTGCATATCGCCGATAAGAGCCGGTTATTCCCCGGAATACCGGAAACACTCCATGCGCTTGCAGCTCGCGATATCCGGATGGCGATCATTTCGAATAAAAATGAGGCTCTGAGTACGCTCCTGTTACAGACTCTCGGAATTCATGCCTTGTTTGGAAGCATTTGCGGCGGAGACACTTATTTGGAAAGAAAACCGTCCCCCCTCCCCTTGCTGAAAGTTGCCGAGAAGTTTGGTGTTGCTCCGAACGAGTGCATGATGGTTGGCGACAGCATCAACGACATACAGGCGGCTCAACTGGCCGGCATCGCCTCCATCGGGTGTACGTGGGGTTATGGCGGCAGGGAAGAGCTGGCCGGGGCGAATATTCTGGCACACACTCCGCAGGAGCTTCTTACAGCCATATCCGTGGGCCGGAGGTAAACTGTCATGAACGGATGGAGCGGCACGATACTCAAGGTTGACCTGA